>MDTA01180995.1_pt1 | contig 17485 bp, 23 predicted proteins | sample 811151 | NCBI WGS metagenome assembly MDTA01 (sample SAMN05326648, study PRJNA326480) | marine metagenome | isolation source: seawater | place: Indian Ocean: South | collected 2010
AATGGATCGGTCGATCCTGATAATAAATTTCAAATGGAGTGGGAAATTGATTCTTTTTCAAAAAAATATTTAAAAGAAATTACAAATGCTGCTGAAGAGTCTAAAAAAATTATTTTAGCAACAGACCCAGATCGTGAGGGAGAGGCTATAGCTTGGCATGTAAAGGAAGTTTTAGAAAAAAAGAAACTTCTCAAAGATAAAAATTTAGAAAGAGTAGTCTTTAATGAAATAACTAAAAAAGCAATACTTGACGCAATAAAAAATCCAAGACAAATTCATTTGCCGCTAGTTGAAGCTTATCTAGCAAGACGAGCTTTAGATTATCTTGTGGGATTTAATATTTCTCCTATTCTTTGGACAAAACTTCCGGGATCTAAATCTGCTGGTAGAGTTCAATCAGTAGCGCTAAAACTTATTACCGAAAGAGAAAAGGAAATAGAATTATTTAAACCAGAAGAATACTGGACACTTACATCAGATTTTACAGATAAAAATAATAAAAATATTTTTTCAAAACTAAGTTTATTTGATGGTAAAAAAATTGAGAGATTTTCGTTTAAAAACAAAGAGGAAATTCAAAAAGCTATCGATGAAATTAATAAGACAAAATTTAAGATAGCAGATGTTAACACCAAATTATATCGAAGAAATCCATTAGCGCCTTTTACAACTTCCACATTACAACAAACTGCCTCAGGACGATTTGGTTTTGGTGCATCTAGAACAATGCAGATTGCCCAACGATTATACCAAGGAGTGGACATTGAAGGTGAAACAACTGGATTAATAACATACATGAGAACAGATGGTACAAATATTTCAAAAGAGGCTGTAGAAGATTTCAGAAAACACATTAAAGATGATTATGGAGAGAAATATTTGCCCGATGTACCAAATAGTTTTGCAGGTAAAAAAGCTAAAAATGCACAAGAGGCACACGAAGCAATAAGACCAACAAATATTAAAAGAAAACCTGCAGAAATAAAAAAATATGTAAACGCAGATCAGTTCAAACTTTATGAACTTATATGGAGTAGAGCTCTTTCATCTCAAATGAATCCTGCTGAGTTTGATAGAAATACAATTATTATTTCATCACAGAATAATCAAATAAATTTTAGAGCCAGCGGGTCTGTAGTAAAATTTGATGGTTTTCTTAAGGTTTATCAAGTTCAAGAAACTGACGAAGATGCAAAAAATATATTACCTGAAGTAAATGTTGGTAAAGAAATAAGTATTTTAAAGTTAAATGATGAGCAACATTTCACAGATCCGCCTCCAAGATATTCAGAAGCAAGCCTAGTTAAAAAAATGGAAGAGTTAGGTATTGGACGACCATCTACATACGCAAGCATCATATCAGTATTATCAACTAGAAATTATGTTGAGTTAATGAATAAAAGATTTCATCCAACAGATAGAGGTAAGTTAATTTCAGCTTTTTTAGAGAAATTATTCTCCAAATACGTTGATTATAACTTTACAGCTGATCTCGAAAATCAGCTTGATGAAATAACAAGTGGAAAAATTGAATGGGTACAAGTGCTAGATAATTTTTGGAAAGACTTCTATAAAAACGTTGGTAAAGTGAAAGAAAAAAGAACTAGAGAAGTACTAGATTTATTAAATGAAAGTTTGGGAGCATTAATCTTTGAAAGGGACGAAAAAGACGCTATAGACAGAAAATGTAAACTATGCGCTAACGGTCAATTAAGTCTTAAAAATAGCTTTAGAGGAGGTGCTTTTATAGGGTGTTCAAATTATCCTGAATGTAAATTTACAAGGCCACTGTCAAAAGTTAAAGCTGCTGCTCAATATAATTTGGCAGAACCTAAACTATTAGGTCAAAACCACAATGGTAAAAATATATATTTAAAAAACGGTAGATTTGGTCCCTACCTTCAGTATGAAAAAGAAAAGGATGAACTTGAATTAAAAAAGAAAAAAGGTAAGAAGAAAAAAAATGAAAATGATAATGTTAAAAATGTTTCTATACCAAAAGGAATAGATATAGATAGTGTAGACTTAGAGAAAGCAAAATATTTATGCTCTCTTCCAAAAGTTTTGGGACAACATCCGGAAAATGGTCAGGATATAACTCTTAACTCGGGAAGATTTGGACCGTATTTAAAATGTGAAAATAAATCTGCAAGACTTGAAAATGTAGAAGATCTTTTCTCTATAGGTTTAAATCGAGCTGTTACTATGATTGCTGAAGCTAAACCTGGAAGAATATCTTCATCGCTTATAAAAGATTTAGGAGAACACCCTGAGGATAAAAAACCAGTTAGAGTAATGAAAGGACAATTTGGTCCATATATAAAATATAAATCTCTAAATGCAACAATTCCAGAAGAAAAAGATCCTAATGAATTGACTATGGAAGAAGCTTTAATATTAATAGAAAAAAGAAAAGAATACGACAAAACAAAAAAAAGGGGTAAAAGAAAATGAATAATGTCGATAAAAAAATAAAAATTTTAAAAATAGAATTACCGGAACCAAAAGCTCCTGTTGGAGCTTACGTAGCTACAAAGATTGTTGGCAATTTACTTTTTATTTCTGGACAGGTTTCAATAAATAAAGATGCTACACTAATTATTGGTAAAGTTGGTAAAGATTTAAATCTGGATGAGGGTTACAAAGCTGCAGAAAGATGTGGTTTAAGTATTATTTCACACGCAAAAAAAGCTTGTCAAGGTGATCTAAGCAAAATTAAATCCTGTGTAAAATTAACTGGGTATGTTAATTCAACTAATGATTTTAAAGACCAGCCAAAAGTTATAAATGGAGCATCTGATATTATAGCTAAAGTTTTTGAAAAAAAAGGAGAACATACACGTGCAGCAGTAAGTGCGAATAGCTTACCACTTGGTGTTGCAGTTGAAGTTGATGCTATTTTTGAGCTTATTTAGCTAATGGTCTACCTACTGAATAATATTTAATTTTGTTAAGTTTCATTTCTTCAGTACTATAAAGATTTCTTAAGTCGTAAACTCTAAATTTCTTATTTTTAACTACTTTTTTAAAATCAATAGATTTAAACTCATCCCATTCTGTTAATATAATAATTAAATCTGCATCATAACAGTTCTCTCTAATATTATTTTTAAAAAAACAATTTTTAATCTTTTTAAATTCTTGCTTTTCACCTGAGGGATCATAATAATTAATTAATGCACCCTTTTTACTTAAATAAGGTATCATTTTAAGGCTGGAAGAATCTCTCATATCATCTGTATTTGGTTTAAATGTTACTCCTAAAAATGAAATTTTTTTATTTTTCAAGTTTCGGCCAAGAATTTTATCTATTCTACGGATTAATAAATTAACACGATCAGAGTTAGATTTAATTACAGATTTTACTACAGAAAGATTAATCTTATATTTATTAGCAGTGGAAACTAAACCTTTTGTGTCTTTAGGAAAACATGATCCACCGTAAGCAGGACCTGCCCGTAAAAACCTACCACCTATTCTAGAATCAGATCCCATTCCTAAAGATATATCCTCAATATTTACTCCTGATTTTTCACACAAATTTGCTAATTCATTTACAAATGTAATTTTCGTAGCAAGGAAGGCATTAGATGCATATTTAATTAACTCAGCCCCTCTTCTTGATGTTGTAAAAAATTTTGAACCTTTATTAATTAGTGGAGAATATAATTTTCTCATTGTGTTAAATGCTTTTTTTTCATTTGAACCAATTACTATTCTATCTGGATATCTAAAATCCCTTATCGCCTCACCTTCTCTAAGAAATTCAGGATTAGATATTATTGTAAATAATTTTTTCTTTTTCTTAAGATAATTTTCGATATTGTCGCCTGTTCCAACTGGTACAGTAGACTTAGTCACAAGAATTTTCTTTTTTTTTGTGTGCTTCAAAATTTCTTTACAACTTTTAAAAACATATGAAAGATCAACATCAAGAGACCCCTTTTTGGTAGGAGTACCGACGCAGATAAATATGATATCTGAAGAATTTATTGCCTTTTTAACATCAGAACTAAAAAATAATCTTTTGGCTAAATAATTTTTTTTTATTAGTTCACTTAAGCCAGGTTCATAAATTGGACATATTCCAGATTTTAATTTATTTATTTTATCTAGATTTTTGTCAACGCATATTACTTGATTACCAATATCTGCAAAACAAGTTCCACTTACCAAACCAACATAGCCTGCGCCTATCATGCATAATTTCATTTTTTACCTTTATAAATTTGAGCGCCAGACTCGATGTAGCCATTTAAAGTTCCGCAATCAAGATACTTACCTTTAAAAATATTTCCATAAAACTTATTATTTTTATGTATTAAATTTTTAATTGCGTCTGTAATATGTATTTCTCCTCCTTTGCCCGGCTTCAATTTTTTTATTTCTTCAAAAATTTTTGAAGTTAAAATATATCTTCCTATAATTGCGAAATTTGATGGCGCTTTTTTGATGCTTGGTTTTTCTACAACATCTTTGATTTGAAAATAACTCTTTTTCTTATTTTTTATTGATAAAATTCCCCATCTAGAGACGGTCTTTCTATCTACTCTTTTGGTGGCTATTACAGATCCGTTGGTAATTTTATGTAACCTAATCATTTCTTTTGAGCAGTTATTTCTAATTATGAGATCATCTGGTAATAACATTAGGAAAAATTTACCTTTAACTAATTTTTGACATTTTAAAACTGCATCGCCTGTGCCTCTAGGAGTATTTTGATAAACAAATTTTATCATTTTTTGGTATTTTTTTATTTTTTTATACTCATGAATTATTCTTTTATCTTTTTTTTTCTTAATAATCTTGTTATAGAAATGGTCGTTAAAAAAATATTTTTTAATAGAAAGTTTGTTTTTAGAAATAATAAAAATAAATTCTTTGATTCCAGCATTTAAACATTCCTCTAAAATATATTCTAAATTAGGTTTTCCGTTAATTGGCATAAGCTCTTTTGGCACCACACTTGTCAAAGGAAGCATTCGAGTTCCTAATCCAGCTAATGGAATAATTGCTTGTTTTATCATATGATTCTTATAATAGTTATTACCATTACAATAAAGAAATGAAAATATTTAAAAGTAAACATAAATTGAAAAAGGCTATCCAAAACCAGAAAAATTTATCTTTTGTACCGACTATGGGTGGACTTCATAAAGGTCATGTATCTTTGATAAAAAGGTCTAAAAAATTCAAAGAAAAAGTAATTGTTTCAATCTTTGTAAACCCAACACAATTCAACCAAAAAAAGGATTTTATTAATTATCCCAGAAATTTAAAAAAAGATTTATCAATCTTAAAAAAATTAAAAGTAGATTTTTTATTTATTCCTAGTAAAAGGGATATGTTTACTTTTCGTCCAAAAAAAAGCGTATATCTTAATAGTTTCTCTAAAAAACTTTGTGGTTCATTTAGAAAGGGTCATTTTGAAGGTGTGTTAAATATAGTCAACAGATTTTTAGAAATTATCAAACCAAAAAGAATTTTTTTAGGAGCCAAAGATTTTCAACAATTAACTCTAATTAAAAAGCATATTATTAAAAAAAAGATTAATACTAAAATAGTTTCTTGTAAAACTATAAGAGAAAAAAATGGTATTGCGTGCTCATCAAGAAATAATCTTTTAAGTCAAGATGAAATAAAAAAAGCTTCTAAAATTTATAAGATTTTATCAAATGAGAAAAAAAAACCATCAATAAACTTAAAAGCAGTTAAGGAAAAAATTATTGAGACTGGGGTTAAAAATATTGACTATCTTGAAATTTATAATGTTAATACACTTAAAAAATCTAATAAATTAAATAAAAATACAAAATTATTTATTGCTTACCATTTAAAAGATGTTCGAATAATAGATAACATTTAATTTAAAAAATAATATGATCCAAGACCTAAAAAAGATAAAAAACCTATTACGTCAGTAATTGTAGTTACAAAAACGCTTGAAGCTAAAGCTGGATCAATATTAAGTTTTTTTAAAGAAACTGGTACTAAGATTCCAAATAATCCTGCAACAATCATATTGAGTATCATTGATATTCCAATTAAAATAGCTAAGGATATTTCATTAAACCATAATTGAACAATTAATGCAGTTATTACTGCAAATATAATTCCATTTAAAATTCCAATAAGAAATTCTTTTCCTACAATTCTATTAAAATTACTTGTTGAAAGTTCTTTTTTTGCTATTGCTCTAATTGTTACGGCTAAAGTTTGCATGCCTGCATTTCCTCCCATCGAAGCTACAATTGGCATTAAAAAGGCTAAAGCAACCATTTGTTCTATAGAAGCACCAAATTTACTTATCACCCATGTTGCTATTAATGCTGTTATCAAATTTAATAAAAGCCAATTAAATCTTCTTTTCGTTTTAACTAAAACGCTATCAGTAATCTCTTCTTCTCCTACACCGGCTAGTCTTAGAGCGTCTTCTTCTGCTTCCTCCTGAACAACTGTTACGACATCATCGGCTGTTATCATCCCAACTAATTTATTATTTTTATTAACTACTCCAGCAGATACTAAATTATAATTCTCAAATGTATGTCCTACCTCTTCCTTATCCATATTAACTGAGATTAAAACTGGCATCTGTCTCATTATTGAATTCATTTTACTTTCTCTTGGCGTTCTCAAAACTCTTGAAGAGGGCACTATTCCAATAGGTTTAAAATCGTTATCTACAATAAAAATTTCCAAAAACTCCTCTGGCAGTTCCTTGTTTTCTCTTAAGTAATCAATTGTTTGGCCAACAGACCAATTACTTGGAACAGCCGTAAATTCTCTCTGCATAATTCTAGCGGCAGAGTCCTCAGGATAACTTAAGCCCTCTTCTAATAAGAATCTATCTTTTGGTGGCAGTTTATCTAATACAATTTCTTTTTTTTCTTTATCAAGATTCTCTAATATTTTTATTGAATTATCAGATTCTAATCTTTTTAGAATTTTAGCTATAGCCTCAGGTGAAAGTAATTCTAAAACTTTTTTTTGTATTGACTCATTTATCTCAACAAATATCTCTGGATCTATATTAAATGCTTCTATTTCGATTAATTTAGCCCTTACTTCCTCAGATAGATTCTCAATCAAATTTGCTACATCTGAGGGGTGTAAATCTTTTAAAGTTTGATTTATAAAATTTATATCTCTCTCTTTGATTTTATCAGTGAAAATATTTATAAATTCTTTATTAAAGTCAAAATTTACTTTTTTTGCACCTATGGATTTAACTAAACTCATAAAAAACCTCTATTACTTTTTGTTGAGACTAATAGTTCATATAGTGGTAAAATTCAATTTAAAATTAGTATAAAAGTAATAATTGAGAAAAAAGCGATTTCATACAAAAAAGCTATGAAATATATTGAAAAAAAAGTCCAAAATTTAAAAAAAGGAAAGAATTCTGAATTAATATGGATTTTAGAACATCCATTAACATACACAGCCGGTGTCAGTTTTGATAAGAAAGATATTTTGAAAAAGATAAAGCTAATTAAAACTAATCGTGGTGGGAAAATAACAGTTCATAATCCTGGTCAAAAAATAATATATTTTGCTATTGATTTGAATACCAGGAAAAAAGATATAAGAAATTTAATTAAAGTAATTGAAAATAGTATAATTGAATTTTTAAAAATTTATAAAATTGAAGGTAAAGCAGATAAAAAAAATATCGGGATTTGGGTTAAAAATAAAAAGATAGCTGCTATAGGTATTAGAGTGAGCAGATGGATAGCATTTCATGGTTGTTCAATTAATATTAAAAATAATCTAGAGGATTATAAGAATATTAATCCATGTGGATTAAATAATAGCTTGGTTACGAATTTAAGATCGGAGACAAAAGAAGATTTAATCGATATAGATAAGAACTTAAAAAAAATCTTTTTAAAAAATTTTAATAAAATTTAAAAATTTTTTTTAATAAATTTTTCAAATTTTTCATTATATTTAGCTTTAAAGTTATATTTAATACCGTTTATCATAAATTTTATTTTATAAGCATGTAGCATCAGGGGTAATCTGTAAAAAGTTTTTTTAAAATTATATTTATCATCCCCTATTATTGGATTATCTATAATACTAAGTTGTTTTCGTAACTGATGTTTTCTTCCTGTAATAGGATTTAATTCTAATAGAGAATAATTATCATTTGTTTTTATTATCTTAAGTTTAGTAATTGCATTTTGACTTATTTTTCTTTTATTCTCGTATGTTATAAGTTCGTTTTCTAATTTTTTAATTTGACTATTTACTCTTCCATTAACAATAGAAAGATAGGTTTTATGAATCTTTCTTATTCTGAATAGAGTGGTGAAGAGTTGCGCATACTTCCTGTTTTTTGCAATAATTAGCAAACCCGAGGTTTCCTTATCAATCCTATGAACTATATATGGTTTTGAATTATTGAAATATTTTGTATCCTTAATTATATCTATTATATTTTTAAAAGATTTAGTACCAGATTGCACTGGTATTCCGTTAGGTTTGTTTAAAACTAAAAAATTTTCATTGTCTTCTATAACAAAATCATCATAAACTTTTCTCTCCTTTTTGGAAGATTTATATAAAATTTTTTTTTGTTCTTCAGTTCTTGGTTTAATATTTTTGATATTATGTATTTCGATTAAATCTCCTTTTTTTATTCTGTAAGAAGATTTTGTTTTTTTACCATTAACTTTAATTTGATTTTTTCTAATTAGTTTTTCAAATAAGGCTTGGGGAATATTTATTATTTGGTTTTTAAACCATTTATCTAATCTCGTGTTATCAAAATCATCTTTGATTTTATAATTTTGAAACATTATTTTTTATGATTTTACTTTGATACTTGTTTTGGTGCAGGTTCGTTTTTTAAATTTTTGTTTTTTTCTTTTTTCGGTTTATCAATCTTTTTGGCTTCTATATTTCTGTCTACAAGTTCGATCACTGCCATAGGTGCGTCATCTCCTGTTCTAAAACCAGCTTTTATAACTCTAGAATACCCTCCACTTCTTTTTGTATACCTATTAGAAAGTTCATCAAAGACTTTCTTAACTGATTTTTTATCTTGAAGTTTTGAAAATAAAATTTTTTTGTTACTTAAAACTTTCTTCTTTCCTATAGTAATAACTTTATCTATTTGAGGTTTTAACTCTTTTGCTTTGGGTAAAGTGGTAATTATTTGCTCATACTTAATTAATGAATTGAGCATATTTTTAAATAAAGCTTTTCTGTGCTCGCTAGTTTTATTTAATTTTCTATAACCTAACTTATGTCTCATTAATAGTTATTCTCCTCAAGTTTTTTGGATAATTCAGCAATATTATCTGGGGGCCAATTAGGAATTTCCATACCTAAATAAAGAGACATAGTATTCAACACTTCTTTAATCTCATTTAAGGATTTTCTACCGAAATTAGGTGTTCTTAGCATTTCTGGCTCAGTTTTTTGAACAAGGTCACCGATATAAATTATATTATCGTTTTTTAAACAATTCATTGATCTAACAGAAAGTTCTAGTTCTTCAACTCGTTTTAATAGATTCTTATTAAACTCTGGTTCTGTAGATTTAACTTCTTTTACAATTTCTTTTGGATCCTCAAAGTTTACAAACATCGACAATTGATCTTGAAAAATTCTAGCGGAGTATGCAATAGCGTCCTCTGCATCAACTGTTCCATTAGTCTCTACTGTCATTAAAAGTTTATCATAATCTAATGCACTACCTGCTCTTGTGTTTTCGATTGCAAATGAAACTTTTTTAACTGGATTGAATAAAGAGTCTATCGTTATTAAGCCTAATGGATTATCGTCAGACTTATTTTTATTTGCAGAAACATAGCCTTTGCCTGTATTGACAATCATTTCCATATGAAAGTTTGTTTTTTCATCTAAATTACATATAGTTTGTTCCGGATTTAATATTTCAATTTCAGGAACTAAAGTTATATCTTTTGCTTTTACTTCTTTTGGACCTTTAACATCTAAAACAATTTTTTTTGCAGCATTAGATGAACTTTTTATTGCTAAATTTTTAACATTTAAAACAATATCCGTTACATCCTCCCTAACACCTTTTATTGATGAAAATTCATGAAGAACACCATCAATTTGAATAGCAGTAACCGCCGCACCTTGAATCGATGATAAAAGAATTCTTCGTAATGAGTTACCAATAGTTTGACCAAATCCTTTTTCTAGGGGTTCGGCAACAACCTGTGCTACTGATTTATTTTCATTACTTTTGATTTTTAATTGTTCTGGTTTTATAAGAGCCTTCCAATTTTTGTCGATAACATTATTTGCTTCCATATAATTTATACTCTCCTTTTTTTTGGTGGTCTCGCTCCGTTATGCGGCATAGGTGTAGTATCTCTAATTGAAGTTATTTTAAAACCTCTCGCTTGTAGAGATCGTAAAGCTGTTTCTCGGCCAGAGCCTGGACCTTTAACTTGAACCGATAATGTTCTTAAACCTTGTTCATAAGCTTTTCCCCCAGCATCATCAGCAGCAACTTGTGCAGCGTACGGAGTTGATTTTCTCGATCCCTTAAAACCTTTTGAACCTGCTGAAGACCAGGATACAACGTTACCACTTTCATCTGCTATTGAAATGATTGTATTGTTAAAAGTTGAATAAACATAAGCTATGCCAGAAGTAATATTTCTTTTAGTTTTCTTTTTTTTTGCAAACTTTACTGACTTATTTGTTGCTTCTGTTTTTTCTACGCTTTTTTTTGCTTCAGTTTTTGTTTTTTTTTTATTATCTTTTTTATCCATAAAATTATTTTTTTAGAGGTGTTAATTTTTTTCCTGCAATAGCAATCGCCTTGCCTTTTCTTGTTCTAGCATTACAATGTGTTCTCTGACCTCTAACAGGTAATTTTTTCTTATGTCTGCTGCCTCTATAGGTAGCTAAATCTACCAATCTTTTAATATTAACTGCTACTTCTCTCCTCAAATCTCCTTCAACTTTATGATTTTGATCAATATATTCTCTAATTTTTAATACCTGATCTTCTGATAATTCGTTCACTCGAGTTTTATCCGAGATATTTAATTTGTTACAAATTTTTCTAGATGCATGTAAGCCAATTCCATGGATATAGGTTAAAGCTATTTTTACAAGTTTATTTTGTGGAATATTAATTCCGGCTATTCTTGCCATAATAATTTGGGTTTTTTGTTAAAGTGGTATTTATATGGCGTTGTCATACAAAGTCAACCCTCAAGATTATTCATTATTTCGCTTATTTCTTTATTAATTTGATCTATCGAGCTTTCTCCCTGTATCACTTTTAATAAATTCAATTTTTTATAATAATCAATCAAGGGTTCAGTAGATTTTTCGTATGTTTCATATCTTTTAACTACCACGTTTTCGTTATCATCGGGTCTTTTTTCTAAATTTCTTCTTTCTGAAATTCTTTTTTTTACTGTTTCGAGACTTACTGATAGTTTTAATACTACACCTATTTTTTGTTTGTACTTTTTTAATAAATAATCCAAGTTTTTCGCTTGAGATAAACTTCTTGGGTACCCGTCAAATATAATTCTGTTGTCATATTTTTTTTCTTTGATAATTTTTTCAATTAGATTAGAAACTATTTCATCTGAAACAAAAGACCCGGTACCCATTATTGATGAAATTTTTTGACCTACTGAAGTATTCTTTTTTATTTCATTTCTTAAAAAGTCTCCAGTAGATAATTGAAATAAATTATATTTTTCTGCTATATATTTAGACTGAGTACCCTTTCCAGCTCCTGGCGGTCCGAATATAATTATATTCATTTTTTAATTATTTTCCAAATTTTGTTTTTCTTATTAAAGACTCGTACTGTGAGCTCATAAGTCTTGTTTGAACTTGTGTAACAGTATCCATTGCAACCACAACAACAATTAATATTGAAGTTCCACCTAAATAAAATGGTATAGGATATTTTGAAATAAGAAATTCCGGCATTAAACATACAATAGTTAGATATAAAGAGCCAATTGTTGTAAGTCTAATCAAAATCGTTTCAATGTATTCTGCAGTCCTTTCTCCAGGTCTAATACCAGGTACGTATCCTCCATACTTTCTTAAATTTTCAGCAGTCTCTTTAGGGTTAAATACAATTGATGTATAAAAAAATGAAAAGAAAATTATTCCAGATGCATACAACAACATGTAGAGTGGTTGGCCTTGAGTGAACATCGAGGAAATATCAATAAAAGTTTCTGATTCTGAAAAGCCAAAATTTGAAAATGTAATTGGTAGAAGTAATAAAGCTGATGCAAAAATAGCCGGAATAACACCTGCGGTATTTATTTTCAGAGGAAGATGCGATGAGTCTCCTCCATAAATTTTGTTTCCTACTTGTCTTTTAGGATAATTAATTAAAATTTTTCTTGCTGCTCTCTCAAAAAAAACAATAAATAAAACTGTTATAATGACCAAAATAAAAATCCCCACTATCATAGCAGCTGATAACGCTCCAGTTCTACCTAGTTCAAATGTGGATGCTAACGCTCTTGGGATTTCGGCGACTATACCTGAAAATATTATTAAAGAAATTCCGTTACCAACCCCTCTTAAAGTTATTTGCTCTCCGAGCCACATTAAAAAAGTTGTTCCTGCTACCAATGAAATAGTAGTTGTAATTCTAAAATTCATACCAGGTTCTACAACTATAGAACCTGCATTTTCAAGTCCTACTGCTACTCCATAACCTTGAAGGAAAGCAATTAAAACTGTTCCATATCTTGTAATTTGTGTAATCTTTTTTCTTCCAATCTCACCTTGATCTTTTAAGCTTTTGAAATAATCCGACACACCAGTCAAAAGTTGAACTATAATTGATGAAGAGATATATGGCATTATTCCTAAAGCAAAAATTGCCATCCGCGTAACTGCCCCACCAGAAAACATATTGAACATTCCCAACAGTCCTTTTTGACTGCCTGCCATGATTTCTTTTAAAGCATCAGGATCTATACCGCTTAGTGGAATGTAAGTACCTAATCGGTAAATAATCAATATTAAAATTGTAAATAAAATTCTATTTTTTAGATCGCTTGTTTGACTGCTGAATGACGGGTTGAGTGTTTCTGAGGACATTGAATTTATTTATTTTTAATTATACTTAAGTTGCCACCAATTTTCTCTATTTTTGACTTTGCTTGGTTTGAAACATAATTTGCGGTTATGGTAATTTTTGATTTAATCTCACCTGAACCTAGTATTTTTAACTTTTTATATTTTTTGTTTAATATCTTTTTTTCTATAAGCGTTTTTAAATCTATTGTTTTTTTTGTATCTAATTTTTTATTATCATAATATTTTTGTAAATTTGATAAATTTAAAATTGCAATATTCTTCTTATTAAGGCTTTTAAAACCTCTTTTTGGCAATCTTCTATAAAGTGGCATTTGACCTCCTTCAAAGCTTTTGATAGCTACTCCAGATCTTGATTTCTGACCTTTATGACCTCTGCCTCCGGTTTTTCCTTTTCCAGAACCAATCCCTCTACCTGGCCTGATTTTTTTTTCATTTGTTTTTAGTAAATTGTTTAATTTCATTAATTTGCCTCTCTTTTTGAAACAACTTCAGAAATTTTCTTTCCTCTTAAGGAAGAGATAAATTTTGGTGAACTTTGAGACTTTAAACCTTTTATACAAGCTTTAAGAACATTATGTGGATTGGCTGAACCAAGAGATTTAGCTACAATATCTTGAATTCCTAAAACCTCGCAAACTGATCGTACAGGACCACCGGCTATTATGCCTGTTCCAGCGGGTGCAGCTCTCATAAAAACTTTACCTGAACCATTTTTTCCTTTAACGTCATGATGTAAAGTTCTGCCCTCTTTAAGAGGAATCTTAATTTGATTTCTTTTAGCAACTTCAGTAGCCTTTTTAATAGCATCAGGCACTTGTTTTGATTTTCCTTGACCGATACCAATAGAACCTTTTTGATTTCCAACAACTACGAGTGCAGCAAAACCAAATCTTCTTCCACCTTTAACCACTTTGGTTATTCTATTTATAGCTACTAATTTTTCTTTTAACTCGTTTTCAATTTTTTGAATTTCCGCCATTAAAACTCCAATCCATTTTTTCTTAAAGCATCAGCAAAAGCTTTGACTCTTCCATGAAATTTGTAAGAACTTCGGTCAAAATAAACTTTATTGATTTTTTTTTCTTTTGCTCGTTTTGCTAATATTTCACCCAATAAATTTGACATTTCTATTTTTTTACTTTTTTTTGTCTTTAAATCTTTTTCAATAGATGAGGCCGAAACCAAAGTTTTTTGAGAGCTATCATCAATTATTTGAGCTGAAAAATTCTTTGTTGATTTATAGACTGCTATTCTTAATCTGCCATTATTAACTGATTTAAGCTTTTTTCTGTTTCTCAAAGTTCTTTTATATTTTGTGTTACTTTTCATTACTTTTTCTTTCCCTCTTTCCTTAAAACAAACTGATTTCTCTCTTTTATCCCTTTAGCTTTATAAGGTTCAACAGGTTTTAAACTTTTAATATCAGCAGCAACTTTTGAAACTAAATCCTTATCAACTCCAGTTATTTTTAAAATTGTTTGCTTTTCAACTGCTATCTTAATATCTTTTGGAATTTTAAAATTAATGTCGTGACTAAAACCAAGCTGCATACTTAATGTTTCTCCTTTTAAATTAGCACGAAAGCCAACGCCTGATATCTCTAAAATTTTTTCATGTCCAGTTGAGACACCTTTAACAGCATTATTTATCAAGCTTCTATAAGTTCCCCATAATATTGAGGTTTTTTTATCAACTTTTTTATCAAGAGGCATTAGCTGAAATTCATTCTTATCATTTACAGTTGATGAAAAAATCTTTTGATCAATAGTGATTTGTTTGCTTCCTTTTGGTCCACTAATATTCAGGTTTGCCCCCTCAATTTTTATTGAGGACTCTTTTGGAATAGATATATTTTTTTTTCCTATTTTTGACATTAAAACACCCTACAAATTATTTCTCCGCCAATCTTATTCTTTCGTGCTTCACTATCAGACATAACACCCTTTGAGGTTGACAGTATAGCTAATCCTAAACCATTTTGTATTTTTGGAACACTTGTTGCCCTTGAATAAACCCTTCTGCCGGGTTTTGATACTCTCTTGATTTCTTTAATTACTGGCATGCCTTCATAATACTTTAAATCAACTTTTAATATTTTTTTATTGTTTTCTAATTTTTCAATAAAAAAATTGAGAATGAAACCTTCTTGTTTAAGAACTTCTAGAATTTTTAGTCTAAAATTTGAAGATGGCACATCGATAGTTTTAAGTTGTCTTAATTGACCATTTCTTATTCTTGAAAACATATCTCCTATTGGATCCGTTAAAGTCATATACCTCCTACCAGCTTGATTTTATCATACCAGGAATTTTGCCAGAGGAAGCCATTTCTCTCAGAGCTATTCGTGATATTTTAAGTTTTCTATAAACACCATGAGATCTACCAGTAATCTCACATCTATTTCTAATTCTTATTTTTGCAGAATTTTTTGGTAATTTATTAAGTTTCAGCTGTGCTGCAAAACGTTCTGATAAATCTAACTTTTTATTTTTAATAATCTTTTTTAATGCCATCCTTTTTTTAGCAAATTTTTTTTCAAGTTTTATTCTTTTTAAATTTCTTTGAATTGCACTTGTTTTAGCCATAATACCTCAATTCTTTTTTTTAGTTGTTAACGGAAAATTGAATTCTTTAAGCAGTTCTAAAGTATCGTTTTTAGCCTTGCTGTTTGTTACAATACTTATGTCCAAGCCTCTAATTTTATCTACTTTATCAAAGTTTACCTCTGGAAATACTATATGCTCTTTAATACCAAAACTATAGTTGCCAAAATTATCTATACCACTAGGGCTTAATCCTCTAAAATCTTTTATTCTTGGTAAGGCTATGTTAACCAATCTATCTAAAAATTCATACATTTTAACTCCTCTTAAAGTTACTTTAATACCAGCTCCAGCTCCTTTTCTGGTTTTAAAGTTTGATATCGACTTTTTAAATTTTGTTACAGAGGGTTTTTGACCTGTTATTAAAGCTAAATCGTCTTGACAAACTTTTAATTTTTTTCCGTCAGAACCATCAGCGCCAAGACCCATATTAAGCACTATTTTTTTTATTTTTGGGACTTGATGTTTATTTTTATAATTCAGTTTTGACATTAAATTATTAATTATTTCTTTTTCATATATATTTTTTAGTCTAGCGATCACAATTATTTACTTCCTTTCTTTTTTTTTTCTTTTTTTACGTCTGTATTTTTTACATTGGATTGATGGATAAAATTTTCTTTTGAGATAATTCCACCTTTATTTTGTTTTGTAGGTTTCAAATGTTTTTTTATCATATTGATTGACTTTATCTTTAATAGATTTCTCTTCCTGTCTATTTCCAAAATCTCACCTGTTTTTCCCCTGTCTTTACCCGATATAATTTTTACTTGATTTCCTTTTTTTAAATTCATCATTAAATAACCTCCGGAGCTAAAGATATAATTTTAGTGTGACCTTTTACTCTTAATTCTCTTGTTACTGGTCCAAAAATCCTTGTACCGATAGGTTCACCTTTTTCATCAGTTAAAACAACAGCGTTGCTATCAAATTGCACTTTTGAACCATCGTCTCTAAAAATTTCTTTTTTTGTTCTTACAACAACAGCTTTATGAACAGCTCCTTTTTTAACTTTTCCTTTTGGTATAGCATCTTTAACACTTATCACAATCAAATCACCTACACCTGCATATCTTCTTTTTGATCCCCCCAGCACTTTAATGCACTCGACTCTTTTTGCGCCAGTATTATCTGCAACATTTAATTCTGTTTGAATTTGTATCATCTTTCAATTACTTCCCACGTTTTTTTTTTCGATATTGGTTTGCACTCTGAAATCTTAACTTTGTCACCTACTTTAAACTTATTTTTCTCATCATGAGCATGATATTTTTTAGATCTAGAGATAACTTTTCCATAAAACGGATGTTTAAACCTTCTAATAACTTTGACAACAATAGTTTTATCATTTTTCGCACTAGTAACTAAACCTTGTAGAATTTTTTTTGTCATTTTGTTCCTTTTAAATTTGTATAAAGTCGAGCAATGCTTTTTTTAATTTCATTATATTGAGCAGGATTTTCTACCTGACCATTAATTTTTTTAAACCTTATGTTAAATAGATCTTTTTTCAAAGACATTATCTTCTTTGTAGCTTGATCTTTTGTTAATTTTTTATCTTCTTTTTTTTTACTTTTCATTTTATCTTTTAATAAATTTAGTTTTAATTGGTAATTTTGCTGATGCTTTATAAAGTGCCTCCCTTGCAACTTCTTCTGATATACCATCAACTTCAAAAATAATTCTACCTGGCTTAACTCTACACGCGTAGTACTCTGGAGAACCTTTACCTTTTCCCATTCTAACCTCAGTTGGCTTTTTTGAAACAGGAATGTTTGGAAAAACTCTTGTCCAAA
>MDTA01078685.1_pt1 | contig 17484 bp, 17 predicted proteins | sample 811151 | NCBI WGS metagenome assembly MDTA01 (sample SAMN05326648, study PRJNA326480) | marine metagenome | isolation source: seawater | place: Indian Ocean: South | collected 2010
TAGAGGTTGTTTTTGCTCAATCTAATGTTGAAGGTGAGTTAGTGAACATAATTCAAGACTCAAGAAATAAATCCGATGGAATGATAATTAATGCAGCAGCTTTTACTCATACATCTGTCGCAATTAGAGATGCATTAAATATTTATAAAAAACCAATTATAGAATTACATATATCAAATATATACAAAAGAGAGGAATTTAGACAAAAATCTCTGATTAGTGATATAGTTACTGGAGGAATTTTTGGATTAGGTATAGAAGGTTATATTTTAGCCATAATTTCTATGCAAAAGCTTTTAAAAAAATGAAAATTGATAAAAAAATAATCAAAGAATTAAGTGATTACTTAGATGAATTTAATTTAACTGAGTTAGAATATACTGAAAAAGATACTAAAATAAAAGTTTCGAAAAACAATATTTCTATTAATAAACAAAACTTTTCAACATCAGAAAATATAACTTCTCAAGTTGAAACCTCAAAAATTTCAGTTACCCCTAAATCTGGAAAAGAGATTACTTCCCCAATAATTGGAACTGCTTATCATGCTCCTGAGCCTGGAGCAAAAAAATTTGTAGAGGTGGGAAAAAAAATTAAAAAAGGAGATACTATAATGATTGTTGAAGCAATGAAAACTATGAATCATGTTCCCTCAACAATAGATGGTGTTGTGAAAGAAATTCTTGTATCTGATGGTCAGCCAGTTGAATTTGGTCAAACTTTAATAGTTTTAGAATAATGTTTAAAAAAATTTTAATAGCTAACCGTGGAGAAATAGCGGTTAGAGTGATAAGAGCTTGCAAAGAATGGGGTATTTCAACTGTGGCAGTTCATTCCGATGTTGATAGAAATAGCATGCATGTAAAACTAGCAGATGAAAGTGTTTGCATTGGGTCTCATCAACCAGCAAATAGTTATTTGAATATTCCTGCTTTATTATCTGCTATAGATTTGACTAATGCAGAAGCTGTTCATCCTGGATACGGCTTTTTATCTGAAAACGCAAAATTTGCTAAAATATTAGAGGAAAATAAAATTAAGTTTATAGGTGCATCTTCCAAACATATTGAAATGATGGGGGATAAAATTCAGGCTAAAAAAATTGCAAAAGAAAATGGCTTACCAATTATTGAAGGTTCAGAGGGAGGCGTTAAAGACGTTTTGGATGCCAAAAAACTTTCAAAAAAAATTGGTTTTCCTGTTTTAATTAAAGCTGCAGGAGGTGGTGGTGGTAAAGGTATGAAAATTGTTCACAAAGAAGAGGATTTCGAAACTCTTTTTTCAACTGCAAAATCTGAGGCAAAAAAATATTTTGGTAATGATGAAATATATATAGAAAAATTTTTTCAAAATCCAAGACACATAGAAGTACAAATTTTAGCTGGAAAAAATAGAGCAGTTCATTTACATGAAAGAGATTGCTCTGTTCAAAGAAGACATCAAAAATTAATTGAGGAGACGCCAAGTCCAGTTTTAAACGACAAAATTAGAAAAGATCTTTTTGATAAAACTGTAAATATGGTCAGAAAAATTGGCTATGAAGGAGCAGGTACTGTTGAATTTATTTATGAAGATGGAAAATTTTATTTTCTAGAAATGAATACTAGAGTTCAAGTAGAACATCCAGTTACAGAAATGGTAACAGGAATTGATATTATTAAAGAACAAATTTGGATAGCATTTTCAGGAGAAACTGCATTAAAACAGTCAGATATTAACCCAAGGGGTCATGCTATAGAATGTAGAATTAATGCAGAAGACCCTAGTAAAAATTTTCAACCTTCTCCTGGTATTATTGGAATGTGTCATCAGCCATCTGGTTTCAGAACAAGGGTAGATGGAGCTATATTCCAAGGATATAAAGTAACACCCTATTATGATAGTATGATTTGTAAATTAATTTGTCATGGTCGAAATAGAGTTGAAGCGATTCAGAGAATGAACAGATCATTGGACGAATTTGTAATTGACGGTATTACTACCACTATACCTCTTCACAAAAAACTTTTAAACCATAAGAAATTTATCAACTCAGATTTCAACGTCAGTTGGCTTGATAATGAGAAGATAATTCAATAACATCTTGTAAGCCAAATATCATAAACTGGATGATCAAATGGTGCTATTGATGGACTTGAAGAAAACATCCAACCGTTGAATACAAATACATCATCTCTATTGTCCTTTGTTAGATCTCTCACTTGAATATAAGCTTTAATTTCGGGATTATCATCAAATTCTGAATTGGTACACTTCATACTCTTTATTGCTAAATCTTTATAAATAAATTCTTCACCATTTATTAGTTGAATAAGTTCATTTTTTGAACTTATCTTATCTAATACTTTTAAATCAATATTATTTCCCTCCAAATTTTCATCTGACTTTGTTTCGTAAATAAAAAAAACAGTAAAAAAAATTATTAAAAATAATGTTTTATGATTTCCAGCTTTTATATTTTTTTTGAATTGCATTTTTTCTTTTTTTATTCGGGTAATAAGCTTCATCAGTTCCAGTGAAATTAGGTTTATGAGGTTTTTGCCATTCATACTTATCCAGCTCATGTTTATTTTCAATTCTGTTTGGTACATAATGAATCCAAGAATACCATTCAACTGGAATTTTTGAGGCATCAATCTCATCTGAATATATAACCCATCTTTTACCATTCTTATTTTCGTAATATTTATTTCCGAAAGAATCTTTGCCTACAAATTTTCCAAACAAAATTGTTTTTAATCTTGTACCAATGGTATCTCGATTCCACCATGTGAAAATTTTTTTAAAAATTGTCAACATATTATTTTTAAAGTTTTCAATTCTAAATTGTATAAATTAAATTAGACTAAAATTTGATTTTGTATATAAATAATATGATTCATTTTTCAAATTAATTTTTAATTATAGGGGTCAAATGGCAAAATATTTAGTTGAAACTTATTATACGTGTACTTTTAAAGTCAATCATTATTTAGATAAAGTTGATGAGGAAGAGTTTAAGAATCTTGAAAAAAGAGATGATGGAAAATTTGAGGTTATAGATGTAAAGCTTGATAATAGAAAGACTAAAAGCCTTGATCCAAATAATAAAAAAATTGTTGAAAATAATAAAATTGAAACTATCACAGATAATAAAATATCTACTACTAAAAACCTTGAAAAGTTTATTAATTCAAATAACAAAACATTAGAAAAGAACAGTAAAAGATTTGGTATGCCTGATAGAAGAAAAGGCTATATACAAAAAGCAACTATTGGAGATCACAAAGTTTACTTACATACTGGTGAATATGAAGATGGAAAAATTGGAGAAATTTTTATTGATACAAGTAAAGAAGGAGAATTGGTAAAGGCTCTGATGAACAATTTTGCAATAGCTGTTTCTCTTGGATTACAATATGGAGTTCCACTTGATGAATTCATTAGTGCTTTTGTAGGAACAAAATTCGAACCATCTGGAAAGGTTCATGGCAATGATAGAATTCTCACTGCATCCTCAATTTTAGACTACATATTTAGAGAATTAGCTATTTCTTACCAAAATAGAGAAGATTTAGCTCACACACCTTCAATCGGGACATCTGAAAACTCAAATATTGATGATCAAAATTTAGATGAGCATAATCAATTTCTAAAAATTGTAAAAGATATTACCAGTAAAGGTTTTGTAAGAAATAATTATAAAAAAAATCTTGTTGATCTATCTGATGTGAAGATAAATCTTAAAGGAAAAAAATAATCATTTTTTCAATTTTAAATTTAAGTTTAATTCTTTTAACTGATTTTCATTTACTTCTGATGGTGCATTCATCATCAAATCTTGTGCATTTTGATTCATGGGAAACATAGTAACTTCTCTAATATTTTTTTCATTTGCTAACAGCATTACAATTCTATCAATTCCTGGAGCGATACCTCCATGTGGTGGTGCTCCATAACTTAATGCATTAATCATTCCACTAAACTTTTCATCAACTTGTTTTTTATCATAACCCGCGATTGAAAATAATTTATACATCAATTCTGGTATATGATTTCTAATTGCTCCTGATGAAAGTTCAACACCATTACATACAATATCATATTGATAAGCAAGAATTTCTAAAGGCTTATCAAAATTAATATTATCTATATCTCCTTGAGGCATTGAAAAAGGATTATGACTAAATTTTATTTTTTTTGATTGCTCGTCTTTTTCAAACATTGGGTAATCAACTATCCAGCAAAATGCAAATAAATCTTGATCAATCAAGTTCAATTCTTTTGCAATTTTGTCCCTAGCCAAAGATGTAATTTTTTGTAATTCGATTTCTTTGTTACAAGCAAAAAAGATACTATCACCAACTTTTGCATCAGTTATTTTCATCATCTCCTGTAAGGCTTCTTTTGAAAAAAATTTTCCTACTGGTCCTTTTGCAAAAATTTCTTTATCGTTTTCAAAAGTCATATAAGCCATACCTGAGGCGCCCAGCTCTTTTGCCCATCTATCAATACCATCAAAAAAACTTCTGGGCTGATCTTTGGTATTTTTTGTAACAATACATCTAACTTTTGCTCCAGATTTAATTAACTTTTTAAAAATTTCAAAAGTTATATCCTCCCTTTCAAAAATTTTAGTTATATCCATAATCACCAAAGGATTTCTTAAGTCTGGTTTATCCGTTCCATATTTTAATAAAGAATCTGAATAAGAAATTTTAGGAAATTTATTGAACATTAAGCCTTTTTTTGAAAATTTTTTAAAAGTGTTTATTAATAAAGTTTCAACAACATCAAATACATCTTGTTGCTCAACAAAAGACATTTCTAAATCGAGTTGATAAAATTCTCCTGGACTTCTATCTGCTCTAGCATCTTCATCTCTAAAACATGGTGCAATCTGAAAATATTTGTCAAAGCCTGAAACCATTATTAACTGTTTAAATTGTTGTGGAGCTTGAGGTAAAGCATAGAACTTTCCTGGATTTAATCTGCTAGGCACTAAAAAATCTCTTGCTCCCTCGGGGCTAGAAGAAGTTAAAATTGGAGTTTGAAATTCTAAAAAACCTAATTTATTCATTTCATTTCTTATGAAAGAAATAACTTTTGATCTTAAAATTATATTTTCGTGTATTTTTTTTCTTCTTAAATCTAAATATCGATATTTTAATCTAATTTCCTCAGAATATTCTTGATCACTAAATACTGGAAGTGGAAGTTCTTTACATTTTCCGAGTACTTTAAAATTTTGGATTGTAACTTCAATCTTTCCAGTTTTTATTTCATTATTTATAGTTTCTTTAGATCTGTTTACTACTTTACCATCTATCTTAACTACTGTTTCGAGTTGAATTTTTTCTAATTCTTGGAAATTTGAATTTTCTTTATCAATTATACATTGGGTAATTCCATAATTATCTCTTAAATCAATAAATAAAAGATTGCCATGATCTCGTTTTTTATTAATCCATCCTGAGAGAGAAACATCTTTACCAACCATTTCAACTCTCAGTTCATTACAATTATGACTTCTATATTTTGCCAATTAATCTAATCTCCTAAAACTTTTTTAATGATCATATAATCAATAGCTTTTTTTTTTTTAAACTGAGTTCATCAATTTTATATATGAAATCATATATTTTACTATAAGATCTCTCAATTCTTTTAGTTATATAATTTATCAATTTTTTATCTAAAAATATTTGTCTATCAGAGAAATTTTTAAGTATTAATGCAAACATTAAATCATCATCGGGTTGTTCTAAATTTTGTAAAAGGAAATTCTTTGTCCTTGATTTAAGGTCCCTTAAAGAAAAATTAATATTAACAATAGGCTTAATAGAAGTTACAATGATATATTTATTATCTAAATCAATTATATTGAATAAGGAATAAATCAATTTTTCATCAACGTTTTCATTCAAGTTTTCTAGAACTATATTTTCATATACCTTAATTGTTTTTAAATCTTCATCTTTAATTGAGTTAGAGTCAAATTTTATACCACCAAATTTTTTTAAAAAAATATTCACAAGATGTGATTTGCCAGAAAATCTATCTCCACTGATATTAAGAAAATTTTTTTCCCATTTTGGCCATTTATTGAGTAAATTAAAAATATGTTGATTACTTTTTGAAACATAGAAATCATTATCTTTAAAATTTTGTTCATGATCAAATTTAATAATTAATTGATTTAAATCTCTCATTTTAAAATCCAAATCTTTTTTTGGGTATCAAACTTATAGTTTTTTTGACTCATTATATTAATAAAATTTTTTGTTGTTCCATTAAATATTACTTCATAATATATAAAATCTTTATTAATTTTTTTTATTGAAAATTCATTTATCAAATCAATTTTTTTCAATATATTTTCAAATTCCAATGAAGTATTAAATTTTTTGCTATCTATTTTGATAAATAATGGAAGTTTAATTGAAGTATTTATTTGATTAAATTCTTTCCATTGATCCTCATATATTTCTTTTAATTCAAAAATTAAGTATTCAATTTTTTCCTCGTTCAATAAATCAAGATTTTCAAATGAGTCATTTTTGATCACTAATTTATCTCCAATTTTTATCTTTGATAAAACTTTTACTTCAGATGAATTCTTAAAGATTAAAGAAACTATTGAATTATTTAGGACATATTTTCTCAAAATTTCGTTAAAATCATAATTTTCAATAGTATTAGATTTGCTTTTAATCAAATTCATATCTTCTAGGTCCTCAGTGGGTAATAGATACGTAATTTGATATGTTTTTTTATTATACTTATTCCAGTTATTAAAAATTTCATTATTTGAAAAAATAACTAGTTCGTCGTTATTTTGATCAATTATAATTGGAATAAATAGAAATGTTTCTTTAACTATTTGAGCTGGAAAAATATTCTTACTCTCTAAAAAAGTAAAAATCTTTTTCTTATCAAATAAAACACCTATATTTACAAAATACGTTTGATTAATAAACTTTTCTTCTTTAATTGAGAATGACTCAACCATGCTCTTTATTTCTTTTAATTTGATCTTATCGATTTTCTTTAAATCGTCAGATTTTACTATCAAATTCACAAGTTTGAAAAACGCTTTTCTAAAACCAATATCTATTACTTTATTTTTACTAAAATTTTTCTCAAAAGGTTCGGTAATTTCAATATTATCGATTTGAAAGGCTTTTGCACTAACTACACTTGTGGAAAAAAAAAATATAATTAAGGCTAGTCTTATAAAAAAAATATATAAGTTTTTTGTAGAATACATTGTAAAATAATACTTCATAGTAATGAAAAAAAACCTGTTTACCTATAAAAAAAGTGGCGTCAATATCGATGCAGCTGATAAATTTGTTAATTTTATTGCAAATATATCATCAAAAAAAAATAGTAATAAGAAATTTAATAATATTGGGGGGTTCGGCTCAATTACAAATATACCAAAAAACTTAAAAAACCCAAAAATTGTGTCCTGTACTGATGGAGTAGGTACCAAAGTTGAAATTGCTAATCAAATTAAAAAATTTGATACAATTGGTATTGATTTGGTTGCAATGAGTGTTAATGATTTGATTGTCCAAGGAGCGAGACCTTTGCTTTTCTTAGATTATATTTCTATTAATAAAATAGATTTATCAAAACTTAAATCTATTATCAAAGGAATCTTAAAAGGTTGTAAATTATCAAAATGTGATTTGGTGGGTGGTGAGACAGCAGAAATGCCAGGAACTTATGAAAAAGATAAATTTGATATTGCTGGTTTTGCAGTGGGGATTGCTGAAGAGAAAAATATATTAAATAAAGACAAAGTAAAACATAATGATTTAATATTAGCTGTTCCTTCAAGTGGATTACATTCAAATGGTTATTCACTGGTAAGATATTTGTTAAAAAAAAATAAAATAAATTTAAATAGAAATGACTACTTGAAAAAAGAACTAATAAAACCTACAAAGATTTATGTAAATGAAGTATTAAAATTAATTGATAAAAAGCTTTTAAATGGTTGTGCAAATATCACTGGAGGTGGTATTGCTGAAAATATAAAACGTGTTATTCCAGAAAACAGTTGTGCAGAGATTGATCTAAACAAAATTAAACCGTTGAAAATTTTTAAATGGTTAAAAAGTTTCAACATAACTGACCAGGAAATGATAAAAACATTTAATTGTGGTGTTGGATTTTGTTTAATAATAGATCCTAAAAATAAAAAGAAAGTTGAAAAATATTTTTCAAAAAAATACAAACCTTATATAATTGGAAAAATTTCGAATGATAAAAAAAAGATTAAACTTAATGATAAAATTAGATGGTTATAAAAAAAATAAATACTGCAGTATTTATATCAGGTACAGGAAGTAATCTTCTAAATTTAATAAAATTTTCACTTAAAAAAAAATCTAAAATTAAAATAAGCTTAATTGTGTCTAACAACCCAAAAGCTAAAGGTCTCGATTATTCTAGAAAATATAAGATCAAGAAAGAAATAATTAAATTTAATAATAAAAAAAAAGCTGAAAAAAAAATCCTTTTAAATTTAAAGAAAAATAAAATTAAATTAATATGTCTAGCTGGTTTTTTAAAGATATTATCTAAAGATTTCATTAAATCATTCGAAGGTATGATTATTAATATTCACCCTTCTCTACTACCAAAATATAAGGGGCTTAATACTCATCAAAGAGTTATTGAAAATAAAGAGAAATATTCCGGTTGTACTGTCCATTTTGTTAACTCTAAATTAGACGCCGGAAAGATTATTTTACAAAAAAAGATAAAAATTCTCAAAAATGAAACTAGTGTAAGCTTAGCTAAAAAAGTCTTGAAACAAGAACATAGATTATACCCAAAAGCTATAATTAAAATTACTTCTAATCTTTAAAAAAAAAATCTATTTCAATTTTAGCATTTTCTATACTATCGGAACCATGTACAGAATTCTTATCTATAGAAATACCATATTTTTTTCGGATCGTCCCATCCTCAGCCTCTTTAGGATTTGTTGCTCCCATTAATTTTCTATTAGCTAAGACAGAATTATCCTTTTCTAATATCATGACCAAAATTGGTCCGGATGATAAATAAGCGCACAAATCATTATAAAATGGTTTTGTTTCATGAACTTTATAAAACTTTTCGGCCTCTGATTTCTCTAATTGAATTTTTTTTTCTTTTATAATTTTAAATTCATTATCTAGAAATATTTTCTTGATTTCATTTTCTAAATTTCTTTCTACTGCATCTGGTTTAATAATTGATAATGTTTGTTCAGTGTTACTCATAATTTTTCTCTATCAATTTATTTAATAATCTTACTCCAAAACCTGTGGCTCCTCCAGAATTTAAAGCTCCACCATATTTTGAAAAAGCCATACCAGCAATATCAAGATGCGCCCATGGTGTTTTCTTTAATATAAATCTTTGCAAAAATTGAGCTGCTGTTGTTGAGCCTGCACCACCTACATAGTTTATATTTTGCATATCAGCTTTTTTTGAATTTATTAATTTATTATAATTTTCATGAAGTGGCATTCTCCATACTTTTTCACCAACTTCATTTCCAGAGTCATAAATTTGTTTTGAAAGTTTATCATCATTGGAAAAAAGACCTGCATATTCAGATCCTAAAGAAACAATTATTGCTCCTGTTAAGGTTGCTAGGTCTATTATGAACTTAGGTCTAAATTTACTTTCTGTATAAGTTAATGCATCAGCTAAAACTAATCTTCCCTCTGCATCAGTATTCAAAATTTCAATAGTTTTTCCACTATATGACTTTACTATATCTCCGGGCCTTTGAGCATTCCCATCTGGCATATTTTCTACAAGCCCCACTACTCCTACAGCATTAATTTTTGCTTTTCTCAAAGCTAAATTTTTCATCAAACCAATAACTACTGCTGATCCAGCCATATCATAAGTCATGTCTTCCATAAATTTTGCTGGTTTTAAAGAAATACCTCCAGTATCAAAACAAACACCTTTTCCTACAAAAGCTAAAGGTTTATTTTTTTTACTGCTTCCTTTCCATTCCAATGTCACTAAATATGAACCTCTTATACTTCCCTGGCCAACTCCTAACAAAGCATTCATGCCCATTTTTTTTAGTTTTTTTTTATCAAAGATTGTAATCTTCAAACCAATCTTTTTTAATTGTAATATTCTTTTTACATATTCATCTGGATGTAAAATATTTCCTGGCTCAGAAACCAAATCTTTTGTTAATTCAATTCCTTTTACAAGGGAATTAAGATTTGAATTTTTACTCAATGTAAATTTTTTATTTTTGCTAAGTATCGATATATTTATTTTTTTATCATTTTTATTTGTTTTGTATTTTGTAAATTCATATGATCTTAGCTTGAGCCCGTGTAGAAATAACTCTAAAAAATTCTTATTAACATTGTTATAATCACTTATATTAAACTCATACATTAAAAGATTTAAAAATGAATTTAATTTTAAATAATTAAAAAATTCTGCTCCTAATTTTTCAATTTCCAAAGATGAAAAGTTCTTTTTTAATTTAATTATAATTATTTTCTGGTTAGCACTTACATCAAAATTGATGAAATTTTTTTCTTTGTCTTTACGATTATTAAGAGTATTTAGGATGTTATTTCCATTTTTTCCAATATAATTTTTATTGAATGTTTTAATTTTAAAATTCTCATCTGAAAATAATACCAAATTATTAATATTTTTTTCACCTGATCTAATTATTTCTACATCTACATACATAATTTTGTTATAAATTTGGATTTAAATCAAAATATCCTTATAATTAATAAATGATCGAATTCAATAAAAAGTTAATATTTCAAAAATTTTTTAAAGATATTACCAACTTTTTTTTATTAATGCTTTTAAGCATCAGTCTAATTGTGTGGGTAATACAAGCAGTGAATTTTCTTGATTTTGTTACTGAAGATGGTCATGGATTGACTATTTATTTTAAATATACGTTTCTAAATCTTCCTAAAATAATTACTCGGTTAGCTCCAATAGTATTTTTCATTTCTATTTTTTATATAATCAATAAATATGAAGATAATAATGAATTAAAAATATTTTGGCTTTCTGGTGTTCAAAGAAAAGAATTTGTAAATAAAATAGTTGGCTATTCTTTTTTATTTACAATCATAATTTTAATATTCAAAATATTTATTGTTCCAGCTTCTCAGTACAAAGCTAGAACTTATATACAAGACTCTAATATAGATTTTTTTCCTTCTTTAATTAGAGCAAATAAATTTATCGATACCGTCGAAGATTTAACAATTTATATTGATAAAAAAATAGATAACTCAAAATATCAAAGTATCTTTTTAAAAGATGTAAACGTTAATGGTAGTATGAGAATCATCTATGCAAAAATGGGAGAATTGGTAAACAATGAAAATGAGAGATCTTTGAGATTGTTTGATGGTAAAATAATTAATTTAAATGAAAAAAAAATTACAGAGTTTGATTTTAAAAAAACAAAATTTGATCTTTCAAAATACTTAACTAAATCCATTGTAACTTTTAAGATACAAGAAAAAAGTACATTTATTTTAGCTGATTGTTATATTAATTATTTTATCTTTAATAAAAAGGAGGAATATTACGATGTGTATAATTGTAATGATCCAGCGATAAAAGAAATCCAATCTGAACTATATAAAAGATTAATAAAACCTATTTATATTTTTATTTTAGCATTAACAGCCGGTTTTTTATTTTTATCGTCTAAAGAAAATAACTTTAATAAGACTTATAGATTGATTATTTTCTTTATAGGCTTAGTTTTCATTATCATCGCTGAATTAGCCAATTCCATTTCAAATGAAAATTTTATAGTTTTAATTACTTTGCTTTTAATTCCAATAATGATTTCTTTAATTCAATATTTATTTTTGATTAAAGAAAAAAAACTTTCTATACCAAAATGATATCCATTCATAAAAAATATATCTATAGAAAATTTTTTATTTGTTTAGGAAAAGTATCAATAGCTTTTGGATCAATAATAATAGTAATGAATTTGTTTGAGGAAATAAGTTTTTTTAAAAATGAACCAAACAGTTTACTTTTACCAGTTTTTTTAACTTTATTAAATTTACCATCATTATTATTTGAAATATTTCCTTTTATATTTCTTATATCCTCGATTTATTTTTTCATTGAAACTTTTGAGCTAGATGAAATAAATACTTACAAAATTTATGGCATAACAAATTTAAAATTGATTCAAATTTTAAGTTTTGCAACATTTATTACAGGTATTTTAATAATTACACTTTTCTATACTTTATCTACAAACTTGAAATTTTTTTATTTGGATATTAAAAACCAATATTCAAATGATGATAAATACCTTGCTGCTGTCACAACTAATGGACTTTGGATAAGAGACACTCAAGATGGAATGGTTAAATATATTAATGCTGACAGAATAGAAAATAAATATTTATTAAATGTTTCTATTTCTGAATTTGATGGAGATTTTGAATTGATAAAATCAATAAGTGCTAAAAAAGCTGATATTGAAAAAATGACATGGATTTTAGAAGATGTAATTTTAAATGCTAAAAATAATTCTAAAAAGTTAGATAGGTTTGAAATTGAGACAAACTTTAATATGGAAAGAATACTGTCTATTTTTGATAATTTGTCCTCACTCAGTTTGTTAGAGTTACAAGAGTTAGAAAAAGATTATGAACTCTTAGGTTATAGTATTAATGTTATTAATGGCCATAAACATAGGATATACTCTTACCCCATATACATCACATTAATGGTAATTATTGGCTCAATTTTGATGTTAAACACAAAACATAATAAATCAAAAATATTTCATATACTTCTTGGGATAATAATTTCTGTAATAGTTTATTATATTAATTATTTTTTTAAAGTTGTAATAGAAACTCAGGATATCCCATATATATTTTCTATATGGGGGCCTCAATTAATTCTATCAATGATTATATCAATCAACTTAATAAGATTAAATGAAAAATAATTTTAAAAATTTTTTAGCTTTATATTTTTTTTTTTTATTAATTTGGATAAAGCCAGTTTTATCAAATGAAATTGAATTTACTGCTAATGAAATTGATACAATTGATAAAGAAATAATTATAGCATCTGGAAACGTAAAAATTCAAAATAATACTGGTCAAGTAATAACTGCGGATAAACTAGAATACGACAAAAGTAAAAAAATTCATAAGGTAACTGGAAATATTTTTTATAAAGATAATTCTTCAAATCAAATTTACAGTGAAAAATTAATCATTGATGAAAATAAAAAAGTTTATACTTTTTTAGATAATATACAGATAAAAAATGTTTTGGATAATTTACAGCTATCTTCTAATAAAATTGTTTATAATAGACTAGATGAAACCATTGAGTCAGTTGGTTTGACTGAATTAAATAAAAATAATCAAATTAATATCAAAACAAGTAATATAATTTTTAAAAAAAAAGATAAAATATTGTTATCAAATGATAAATCAACAATTATTGATAGCTTAAAAAATAATATTGAAATTGAAAAATTTTATTTTTCTCTTAAAAAAAATCAAATAATTGCAGATCAAGTTATAATTATTGATAAAGATAAAAATAAATATGAAATTGAAAAAATATATTATGATTTGAATAAAGCAAAAATTTATGGTAAAGATATAATAATAAATAGTGATAACGAATTACTTTCTTCAAAAAAACATTTAGCGAGATCAAAGAGTAGATCATTAATTTCAGAAAAAAATTTTTTAACTTTAAACAAAACAGTTTATACAAATTGTAAAAAAAGAGATAATGATCGATGTCCACCTTGGTTAATACAAGCAGAAAAAATTGAACATGATAAAAAAAATAAGATAATTAATTATAAAAATGCTTTATTAAAATTTTATAATGTTCCAGTTTTATATTTTCCAAAATTTTTTCATCCAGATCCTACAGTCAAAAGACAATCTGGATTTTTGACACCTGTTTTTTCAACTCAAAATACAAATGGGTATTTAAAATTACCATATTTTTTTGCTATTTCTGAAAGTTCAGATTTTACATTTTCTCCAAGATTTTACGATAATTCAAAAAATTTATATCAAGGTGAGTATCGAAAGATAACAGAAAATTCTAATCATATTTTTGATTTAAGTATAAAAAATGACAATCCACTTTTGTTGGACAAAAATTCCTCTGATACACACTTTTTTTCAAAATCCTCGATTAAATCTAATTTTGATTATTTTGATAACTCGCAATTTAATATTAAATTGCAGACTGTTTCAGATGAAAAATACTTAAAACAATTTAATGTAAAGTCACCAATTATTGAGTCCCAAACAATATTAAATTCAATTATCAAATTTGAAGGATCAAATGAGGATTTGGAGTTTGCGATTTCTACTGAAGTCTATGAAGATCTTAGTAAAAAGAATAACAATGATAGGCACGAATTTATTTTGCCAAATTATAACTTTACAAAAAAACTTAATTTAAATTTTGATGGTCAATTAGAATTTAACTCTTTGGGATATAATAAGTTATATGACACTAACGTGAATGAAAAAATATTAGTTAATGATTTAAATTATAAATCATTTGATTATATTAATAATTATGGCTTCATAAGTAATTATGAAGTTAATTTGAAAAACTTTAATGCTGACTCTAAAAATTCAAAATCTTTAAAAAATAAGACTGAAAATACCCTGCAGGGTTTAATTCAGTTCAACAGTAAGCTACCTATGTTTAAAGAAAGCAAAAATTTTAGAAAAACATTAACTCCAATTATTTCAGCTAAATTTAATCCAACAACAAGCAATAAAGATATTAAAAATGATAACAAATTCGTTGATTATACAAATATTTTTTCAATTAATAGATTAAGCTCTAATGAAGTATTAGAGGGAGGTGAGTCAATATCCATTGGTAATGAATATAAGATTTTCAAAAAGAAAGATCTTTCAGACGAAATTTTTTCTTTAAATTTAGCTGCTTCTTTTCGTAAAAATGAAAACAGTGATTTGCCTTTAAAAAGTTCTTTAGGACAAAAAACTTCAAATATTACTGGTCAAAGTAAAATTAAAATGAATAATTATGTTAATATTGATTACGACTTTTTACTCGATAATAATTTAGGAAAGTTTAATTATCATAAAATTAAATCTAATTTTAAAGTAAATAATTTCGTCACATCTTTTGAATTTATAGAAGAAAGTAATGATATTGGTGACGAAAGCTTTTTGGCAAATGAAACTTCCTATGAATTTGATCAAAGTAATAGCTTAATATTTAGAACAAGAAAAAATAAAAAAACAAATCTTACAGAATATTATGATTTAATTTATCAATATAAGATGGATTGTTTAACTGCAGGTATTGAGTATAAAAAAACGTACTACACTGATGAATTGATTAAACCAGAGGAAAGTATTTTCTTTTCTATAACATTTTTACCTTTTAATAACACTATAGATTTACCTGGAGTTGAAAAATGAAATTAAAGAATATTTATTTTTTTATCTTTTTAAACTTATTAATAATTTTAAATTATGACAATTCTTTTGCTAAAAATAATATAAAAATTGTAAAAAAAATTAATGGTGAAATCATTACAAACTTTGATATTAAAAGAGAGCTTGATTATTTAAGTGCTTTAAACAATAGTTTGAAAAATTTAGATCCACAAGATGCTTATAAAATTGCTGAGGAGTCTTTAGTCAGAGAAAAGATCAAACATAGTGAAATCAAAAAATTTACTAGTTTAGAAAATTTAAATAATCCAAACTTAATTGATAAGATTATATCAAATTTAATTACTGACCTGAACCTTACAAATAAATCAGAATTTATAAGATATTTAAAAAAATTTGAATTAGAAATTGCAGATGTAGAAAAAAAAATATCTATCGAAGTACTTTGGAATCAATTGATAGGATCAAAATTTAGAGATAAAATAATTGTAGATGAAAATGAATTGTTAAGAAAAATTAAAAAAGAAAATCTCAACGAGAAGGATATAATCGAATATGATTTATCAGAAATTATATTTCAAGCTAAAGATCAAGAGGAGCTTAAAAATATTATACAAGAAATAAACATAAGTATTAATCAAATAGGTTTTGATAACACTGCTAACAAATTCAGTATTTCAAATTCTGCAAAATTTGGTGGTAAAATTGGAAAAGTTAAACAAAATCAACTATCAGAAATTATTTTAAAAGAATTAAATAAAATAAATGTTGGTGAATTTACTAGACCTATGAAGATTGGAAGTGGTTTTATGATAATTTTAATAAATGATAAACAGATTATAAATGAAAAAATTGATGAAAATATCATGTTAAAAAATATGATTGAATTTGAAAAACAAAAACAATACGAAAATTATTCACAAATATATTTTAATAAAATTAAAATTAACTCACAAATAAATGAATTCTAAGCCAATTATAATTGTATGGGGGGAACCCAACAGTATTTTTTCTGAGATTTTTTTTAAAGCTTTTAAAAAATATAAGTGCAAAAAACCTATTATCTTAATAGGTTCACACAAACTATTTAAAGATCAGATTAAGAAGCTCGGATTTAGCTTAAAAAAAAATCAAGTTAATCTTGTAGACAATAGTTTAGATAATCTCCAAAAAAAAAAAATTAATTTTTTAGATGTTGAGTATAATTATAAAAAACCATTTGAGAGAATATCATCTAAATCTAACAAATATTTAATAAAATGTTTTAAATTAGCTTTTAATTTGATTAAAAATCACAAAATTTCTGGATTAATAAATGGACCAATTTCAAAAAAACATTTTTTAAAGAAAAAATTTCAAGGTATTACAGAATTTTTAGCTAATTATTATAAGGTAAAAAGTAACTACGCTATGTTAATATATTCAAGATCTTTATCTGTGTTACCTGTTACAACACACTATCCGATAAAAATAATTTCGAGTAAAATAGATAAAAAATCAATAATTATAAAAGCAATTTTAGTAAATAATTTCTATAAAAAGGTTTTTTCAATCAAACCAAAGATAGCTGTTTGTGGATTAAATCCTCACTGTGAAAATTTTTTTACGAAAAGTGAGGAAAATGAAAAAATTAATCCTGCAATAGATTATTTAAAAAACAAAAATTTAAGTATTAAAGGTCCTTTTCCTGCTGATACTATATTTATGAAACATTTAAGAAAAAACTTTGATGTAATTATTGGTATGTACCACGACCAAGTTTTAACACCAATGAAAGCTTTAGCTGGTTTCGATGCAATAAATATTACTTTGGGGTTACCATTTATAAGAATTTCTCCTGATCATGGTCCAAATTATAATATGATCGGTGCAAATAAATCAAATGCTAACAGTTTGATAAATGCTATAAAATTTTTAGATTAAATAAGTGTATATAAAACCAAAAAAAAGTTTAGGTCAAAATTTTTTAATTGATAGCGGGGTTATTAATAGAATTATTAGATGTTCAGACATAGCCAATAAA
>MDTA01059422.1_pt1 | contig 17473 bp, 9 predicted proteins | sample 811151 | NCBI WGS metagenome assembly MDTA01 (sample SAMN05326648, study PRJNA326480) | marine metagenome | isolation source: seawater | place: Indian Ocean: South | collected 2010
CGATGAAAAGTATGGGGCTCGCCCTCTTAGGCGTTCGATTGAGAGACTTCTCGAAGATCCGTTGGCGGAGGCATTGCTCTCTAATGAGGTGAACGAAGGGAATTCGGTTGTCGTCGATAGTGATGGCGATGAATTGACGTTTAAAACGATCGAAGACGTTGAACCTGCTTCGTCCGAGTCGGAGTCACCTTGAATATGGAGAAGCGCAGGGCGCCTGTCAAAAAATTGCGACCGCGAGATGAATTCTCGCGGTTTTTTTGAATACACAGCTAAAGTCGACTCGTATTACGATACCAATGATTTTCTGTTATAAGGTTTTCTCGCCTTCCTGTCTAATAAGTCTGAGTAGATGAATCGGATTCGGGCAGCGTTGGTGGTAGGACTCGTTTTGGGGATGACGATTACGCTAGTGTATCGCTGTGTTAACCGAACCCCAGCACACGTTGATTTCTCCCAGCGGGTTGAAGATTTGAAAGCCGATGAAGGTCTCGAGGAAAACGATGCCGCTTTCAATGGTGAGCCCGTTAGAAAAGTTGGACCGAGAGAACGCTTGAATGCCAAGATAAGTCCGTCCGGTCGATTCTCCGATTATGAAGTAGTAGACAGAGCCGTCGGTCCGGATGTAGATAGAACAAGCAATGTTCACTACCTGTTGAAAGGCGAAAGCGAGAGCATTCCTTTTGTGTTCTTGGAAGAGCATTTCGAGTGGAGTGAGGCTGATCAAGATTTCGTCTTGGCGCAGCAGATTGCTTCAAAAGGAGATGAAATCATTTTCGATGCCGATCCGGCGCTGGTTGATTTAGATGAGTTAGCTAATCGTCTTTCGGAAATTGAAGCATCGATCTCTTGGAGATCTCGTCTTTCGAATTTTGTTCAAATTAGGATACAAGACCCAAGCGTAAACCGCTACTTAAGAACATTATCATCGCTGCGAGAATTGTATCCAGATACTACTGTTTCGCAGGACCATTTGCATTTCCAGTCGGCTATCCCGAGTGATTACTCGTCAGCGCTGCTATGGCATTTGGATCAGATAAACGCTGCCGAAGCTTGGGATTTGGAAACCGGCAGTGGAGAGATTGTTGTCGGAGTTATCGACACGGGCTGCTCGATCGATCATCCGGATTTGGTCGATAACATATTTGTAAACCCATATGAGATTCCTGGGAATGGACTGGATGATGACAATAACGGTTTTGTCGATGATATCAATGGATGGGATTTCGTGGACGACGATGCGAATCCGAATGACCTAACCGGGCATGGGACTCACGTTTCCGGAATTGCCGGCGCTCGAGGCAATAACGGAATTGGCGGATCTGGAGTTGGCTGGGGCATAAAAATCTTGCCACTGAAAGTTGGCGATGCAGGCGGTCTTTCTAGTTCGGCCATCGCCGAGTCGTTGAGATATGTCTCTAAAATGTGGAATCTCGGGGTGAAGATCGTTGCCACGAATAATTCATTTGGATCGTCCGCACCGAATGATGTAGCCAGAAGCGAAATACAAAGCCATGAAAATTTGGGTATCGTGTTCGTTGCCGCTGCAGGAAATAGCGGCGAAGACATAGATACGCCTGGGAACTCTCAGTTTCCTGCAGGATTTCCCGAAAGCAATGTGATTTCGGTGGCAAGTTCGACGCAAGGAGATCAGCTATCAAGTGGAACTAACTTTGGTGTGGAAAGCGTAGATATTGCCGCTCCTGGACAAGAAGTTTATTCGACGAGCAATAACGACGACTACGAATTCCTAACGGGAACTTCGATGTCATCGCCGGTAGTAGCGGGAGCGGTAGCTTTATTGGCTTCGAGAGAGCCAGAGTTGAGCGGCACTGAGCTAAAAGAGCGCATCCTAGAAACCGCTACAACTATCGAAAGCATGCTTGGTAAAACGGTGACAGGCGGACGTTTGGATCTGCTGGCCGCCTTGGATCCGGAACTGAAAGATTTCCGATTAGATACGCCTGGTCATCCGGGGCATCTGATCGTTCTTCCTGATACGCGAATCCCGATTAAATTGAATGTGGAGACGTTGGAAGGCGCTGACATCGTAGCCGAGGTTTCGGACTCTGATGATGGAATCGAGATATCCCAAGATTCTGACGGAAACTTTGTCTTCCAGTTCTCGGAAGTGGGGCGCTATCGGGTGAATATTTCCGCGACCAAAAACGGTTTCGTTCGCAGGGCTATTAAACAGTTTATAGTTGGGTCTCCAGGGGACGTTAGAGATGGGTTGATCCATTCATGGGAGATGGAAGGTTCGGGTGCGACCTTAGTAGATTCTGCGGGGCAAGGAACTGGGGAGTTTCAAGGCGCAAATCGTGTGTCAGCTCCACTTGGGAAAGGGATCAATTTTGCTGGCTCATCCAGCCGAGTTCGTTTCGAAGCCCAGCCAACTTCAGTAGTGACGATTTCCGCATTTGTTCGATCGGACGACTTGTTGTCCAGCCCGCATCCACGTATCGTCAATATGCCGGACTACTACCTCTACTTCTCAACCAGAGGAGTAGCGAGTCTTCCCGATGGTAATTCGAACACGTTAAAGTTCTATTCGAATCGCGATGTAGATTTTGGAGTCTGGAATTCGCTCCCTGATACGGTAGTGGAGGGAGAATGGCTACACGTATTGGCCAGTTACGATAGCGCGGATTTGGCGAATACGCCTCGGCTATTCATTAATGGTCAAGAGCAGACGGTACGCGTTCAGCGACTGCCAGTGGGAACGCAAACGCTGGAAGGGGGCGAAGGCTTCTTGGGTGATCGGGGTGCGGGAGATCGCGCCTGGGATGGTCAGATGGATGAGGTTCGGGTTTACAACCGAATCTTGGGCCCAGAAGAAGTTTCTCATCTGTCCGCTCGCTATGCAACAGCCTACTGGAATCAATTTTCGATTTTCGAAAGCGTTGAGGAGGGATCCGTCGACAGAGTGACTCTTGAACTGAGGTCCGCTTTAGGCGAGGTTCCGAATGGCGATTTTGAATGGTCGCTGACAGAACAGATGGAAGGAGTTGAGCTTGGCGAGAATGGATCCCCGGTATTGGAGATCGTCGCTAACAAGAAAGTGAATACTTTCGTTCGACTGAAGGCAACCGGAGTGATGGGGACTCGTTATTACCATTACGATCTTCTGATGGATCCACCAGAGGTTAAATCTGGCATTTACACCGGAACGACGGGATCTGGTGGAACGGTCTGGGTGGAAGTAGATGAGAATGAACGTGGCGGATATATCACTATATCGGATACTGCTAGCGGTTTTTCGCGATCCAGAGAGCCGATCACTATAGACGCTTTGGGGAAATTTACTACATCAAGCGATTTCGATCAGGTTGTTTCCGGTGAAATCGATGGAGGGATTACCGGGAACGTGTCCGAATTGAATATTCAATTTAGCGGAGAATCCAAAGAAGAACCCGCTAGCATGACGGAATTCGAGGGATTCTTCGAAGGTGGTTTGATTGGCAAAGCGGGAGAGCCGATTGAGCTGCGCATTTTGTCTGACGGGAGTGTATTTCTATGGCTAAACGGTGACGTGTTGGATTTAGCTATGGGATCGGTAGACTCGGATGGATTTTTCGATCTGGAATCCGAATCGGGAGCTTTAATTCAAGGCTCGGTTGTTGGTGATTCACATTCAATAGAAGGCTCGGTTTCTCGCTCTCTTGAACCAGAATCAATGTATTTGAAGAATGAAGACCGCTCTTCGGAGAATGGCTATGTAAACCTTTCGACCCGAGGACTCGCTTCTGCGGGAGAGAAAACGTTGATTGGCGGTTTCGTGGTGTCCGGAGAAAATCCTCGCCAATTGCTATTGCGAGGGCTGGGCCCGGATCTGGCCAACCGAGGAGTGGTGTCTTTTGCGAGCGATCCCTCGCTTAAAGTTTTTCGGGGCCAAGAGGTTATTGCCGAAAACGATAATTGGGAATCAAATGGAGACCTTGAGAGTTTGATTGAGTTTTCGGAGAGAGTGGGCGCTCCGCCCCTGGCTTCAGGAAGTGCAGATGCTGCCTATTTGGGCGTGTTTGAACCGGGATTGTACACCGTGTTTTTGGAATCGCAGGAGCTCGAAGGTGAAGGTCTTTTCGAGGTATTTGGCGACGCTGCTGAATCTGAAAGATCGCTATTCAACCTATCAACGCGTGGCTATGTTGAGGGACGGGCGGCTCCGCTTATCATTGGATTCGTGGTGATTGGTTCAGAACCTAAGAAGGTACTTATTCGAGCTGTGGGTCCGGGTTTGTCGACATTGGGCGTAATTCAGCCATTGGCCGATCCTTCTATAGCAGTGTACCGAGCGAGCGATTCCATCGCTTTCAATGATAATTGGAGTGACGGATCAGCTCCGTTTTTAGAAGGGCGATCTGTACAGGGCTCTTCCCGTTTCTTGATGTCGGCGTTTGAGAGTTCAGGGGCGTTTTCTCTTGACCTTGGTTCTCGGGACGCGGCGATGCTGATCTGGCTAGAGCCTGGATTGTATACGGCTATTGTCAGCGGAGTGGAGGGTAGTTCCGGTATTTCCCTTGTTGAGGTTTACGAAGTAAATTGAATGTCTTCAAGGGACGCGGATCGGATCGCCACTGCAGTTTGCTAAAGATTAGCGAGGGTTGCTTTTTCTAAGTGGCGCCTATTGCCTCGTCGCTATGTTCGTAGACGAAACCAAGATCAAGGCAGAAGCTGGTGATGGGGGTCGAGGCTGCGTCAGTTTTCGGAGGGAAAAATTCGAGCCATTTGGTGGACCGAATGGTGGCGATGGCGGAAAGGGTGGCGATGTCATTCTCGAGGGCTCGGACAACGAAAACAATCTGACGCGCTATCGATTTCAACCTCATTGGGCGGCCGGTAGAGGCGAACATGGACGAGGTTCGGACCAAAATGGGGCTCAGGGGAAAAATTGTATGATCTACGTGCCTCCAGGGACTGTGGTCACCGATCTAGATACCGGAAACGTGGTCGCGGAGATCCTTGAGCACGGAGAGAGAAAGGTACTTTTAGAAGGCGGAAATGGAGGCTGGGGGAATAAGAAATTCAAGAGTTCGGTAAATCGAGCTCCCAAGCGGGCGAATCCGGGAGAGCCAGGAGAGAAAGGCGAATATCGGCTCGTTCTAAAGAGTATCGCGGATATTGGGCTTGTCGGCTATCCAAACGCAGGAAAATCAACGCTGACGAGCATGATTACCAATGCCCGTCCTAAAGTGGCTGCCTATCCGTTCACAACCCTTCACCCGCAGATTGGAGTGATCGAGTATCCAGAACGGTATCAAAGGCTGCAATTGGCTGATATTCCAGGACTTATCGAAGGAGCTAGCGACAATCGTGGACTAGGGCACAGATTTCTTAGGCACATCGAACGTTGCTTTCTTCTGACATTGATTATCGATATGTCCGGAATCGACGGGCGTGATCCGATCGATGATTATGACCAGTTGATGGATGAGCTGGGGGCTTACGATTCGACGCTGTTGAAAAAGCCAAGGCTTGTGGTGGCTAACAAAATGGACGAAGAGGCCGCTTTGCAGAATTTGAGGCAGTTCCAAGTGGCCCATTCGGTCGATATTCAGCCGATTTCCTGTCTGTCAGAGGAAGGCATACCGGAATTAAAACAACTTTTGTGGGAAAAAGTGTCTGAAGCTAAAGCCAAGGCGAAAGAAGCCGAGAGTTGATATGGCGGAAACGCCAACAACGACTCACTTCACTCAGCAACACTCAATCCCGCATTATGGCCAGTATCAAGCCACTCGTCATGCGCGCCAATCGCCTATTGGGAGCGACCTTGGTAGAGCAGGAGCTTGTTTCGATCGACGATCTCGACGAGGCCAACGACCGCATGGCCGAGCTCATGAGCGGTCAGTCGGATTCCCATCAAATCAGTCTCCTGTCAATTCTCGTTAATGAGAAGCAATCGTTGAGCGAGGATCAGCTGTTAGATATCCTGTTGGAGGAACATGGGCTGGGATTGATCGATTTGGCCAATATTCATTTTGATCCTGAGCTGCTAGGAAAACTCGATTTCAAAACCTGTTGGGCGACGCTCACTGTGCCGTTCGACCTGGTAGAGGATACAGTCTATTTGGCGACATCCTATTACTTGAGTCCTGCCGTACGTTCTCATTGGGAAGAGGCCTACAAGAAAAACGTCGTCTGGTACGCCGCGACGGTAGACTCGATCACGCGATTTTTGGAAGGATGCGAGAGCTCGGTGCCAACCGTGGCTGGAAATAATTAAACGCTATGCCACTTGGAAGATTTCAAGGAGCGATCGTCGACAACCTTTCGCGCCGTTCATTTCTCGATCAAGAAGAGTCGGAAACACTCAAATCAACCGACGAGGCATTCAACGGTAGCGCTTTTGACGAGCTTCTTTTGGGGGAATACAGGATTTCCCTTCATCAGCTGAATGTGGCCAAGGCGAATGCCTATGGAGTTACTCCGATAAATGTAAAGCGACTGGATATTAACCCAGGCACGTGGGAAGTCCTTGATCAAGAGTTTTGCGAAGAACACGGAGTCGTGCCTGTCAGCTGCGTAGCCGGCTACATCTCTGTCGCCTTTTCGAATCCTTTTGAGCTCTCTATCTCCAGCAAGATCGCTGAAATAAGTGGCAAGCAGGTAATCACGTTGCTCAGCCCGGAGCAGGATATTAAGGAAGTCCTGAACCAAGACGCAGCCGCCTCCAAAGAGTCGAAATTCGATGACGTCATGGAGGCTGTGGGCGTTGAATTCGAAGACGGGGAAGAAATTGATGAAGACGAATTGGAGGATGAGGAGTCAGCTCCAATCATCCAGTTGGCGAATCGGATTATTGAAGACGCTTATGTGCTTGGCGCTAGCGATATCCATATTGAGCCTCGCGAGATCGAATTGGTGGTTCGTTATAGGATCGACGGGGTGTGCCAGGAGAAATTGAAATTGCCGCCAAAAGTTGCCGGCTCGCTAATTGCCCGCATGAAAATCATGGCTAATCTGGATATCGCGGAGCGGCGACTGCCACAGGACGGGCGAATAATATTCAAACAATTCACGCGGAAAAATATCGATATCGATTTGCGTGTCGCGACGGCGCCATTGAATCATGGCGAAGGTATTGTGATGCGTATCCTCGATAAGCAGAAGTCGACAATGCCTCTGCCTGCATTGGGCTTTGCAGACGAGAATCTCGAGAAGTACCGCGATGTCATCAAACAGCCATATGGGATGATCCTTCACTGTGGACCGACAGGCTCCGGTAAGTCGATGACGCTCTACTCGGCCCTCAACGAGATAAGTACTCCTGGAATTGTAGTTAGAACTGCGGAAGATCCGATCGAATACACATTGGACGGTATCAATCAAATGCAGATGAACCGCCGGATAGGGCTGACCTTTGCCAGTTCACTGAGAGCATTTCTGCGACAAGATCCGGACATCATTCTCGTAGGTGAGATTCGGGATACTGAAACCGCTAACATCGCTGTTGAGGCCGCGTTGACGGGTCACTTGCTCATTAGTACTTTGCACACGAATGATGCTCCGGGTACCGTTGCCCGACTTACGGACATGAATATCGAGCCATTCATGATATCGTCGTCGCTATTGTGCGTTTGCGCTCAGCGACTTATGCGTCGAGTCTGTAAGACTTGCCGGATACAGTACGAACCAACAGGTCGCGAGAAAGAGGTTCTAGAGACGGGAATCGGCTGGAGCGGAACGATTTTCAAGCACAATCCCAAAGGCTGCCCGCGATGCAATAGTTCGGGCTACAAAGGTCGAGTGGGAATTCACGAACTGATGGTAACGGATGACAAATTGGTCGATGCCATCAACAAGGGTAAGGAAACTTCCGAGATCAAGAAGATCGCGATGAAGAGCGGAATGAAAACGCTCCATCAGGACAGTCTCCTCAAGGTAAAAGACGGAATTTCCACGCTTTCTGAAGCCCTCGCTACTGTGCCTGCCGACTTGTGAGGCTTAGCGTATTCGGTTCTGTAGGTCGAGGCTACAGCCTGCGTCATTCTACCTTACGTTTTGGCATGTGGTATAAAAACTAGTTTTTGCATTGAGAACACGGATCGCAGTTTATTGGGGACTCACTAAGGCTTGCAGAAGCTTGACCAAGATCCCAAACAATAACGCTATTCAACACCTGCTTCAGCGGTCGCCAATAGCAGTTTGGCTGGAATGCGGAATCGGTAGTTGGGGTTAACATACTAGAAACTGATTTCCAAGTCCGGCGTCACTAGGAAAACAGAAGGTACGGGCAGTTTCCCGCGACGGGAGTCGAAGTCTATGCCAAAAGCTTCCATGGCCTGATAGCGGCTATCAGAATAGAGTTGGTATCCGAGATCGTGCTTAGCGTCGGTTACATTGAGCGATTCTGGCTTGTCCGGGCTAATCGCTACTATCTGATAGCCAAGTTTTTTAAGGTCGTCCTCGATAGAGGCTAGTTCATTGAGCTGCGTATTGCAGTAGGGACACCAGCTTCCCCGATATAAAATCACTACCGATGAACGTCCGCCAAGGATTTCGGTCAACTGAACGTCGTTTCCTTCCTGGCCAGCCAGTTTAGCCTCTGGAACGGAAGCTCCGATGAGCAGCGGGGTGGCTTCGTCCGCGGATTTGCCCAAGGTCGAATTTGCGCCAAAAGCGAGAAAACAGGAGGCGATGATGATCGCAGGTTTAACGAGGAAACTCTTCATAATAGGTTTAGTTTAAGGAGAGATTTGAATGATAGTGTACTACGCATTCAAAGATCAACTGAATGCCAAATTGTTGAATCAAATCTTGAGAATGCGACTCAACTCTCTCGCCTGCCTGAGGAAAATGGTTGTTTGCAATAGATTCGATTTCCTAGGGTTTACCGAATAGTGGAGGATATTCGTCGGTAAAACGAGCGATACTCTCTATTCCCAGGACATAGGTTGCGCGTTATAATTGGGGTAATCAAAATAGTTGCCTATGGAGTTCCCAGCAGTACAGAATCTAGTCGGTGCGACGCTCAATCCATTTGGATCACCAAAGAGCGGCCCATCCAGTATTACCGATCAATCTACGGAGCCAGTTGCCAGTGGCGAACAGTCTGCTACTGTTGTTTCCGATTTTGGGGGATCCCGTCGAGAAGAGTCAGCCGGTTCACAAGAAGTAGGCGTTCATCTCGATGAGATAGCCTAGTCGTTTGTTTTTACAATGCGAGTAGCATTCGAAGCGGTTTGATCCGTTTCAAATGCGAACCCGTTTTTAAACACTTAAGTTCCTATTTTATGAAGACGCCTCGACCTTTAATTGGGGCGGGGCGTCGCTTTGGAACGCGCCTAAACGTGGTTAAAACTCCGATGGCGCAAATGCTTCTACAAGCGCAATGCCACTTTCTCCAGCGGCTCCAGAAAGGATTACGGTATAAACACGATTGGGTTCAAGATCCACGACCATTGCGGAGTTGGGACTTCCAATGACGTAACCCTGAGAGTTGACAGCTGCAGCCACCAGTAGAATCTCTGCGACATTGTTTTCCGGATCGGTCCAATCATCATTGTCGAATAGGTTTTCTTGATTCGGAAATGTTTCCACAACTCGAATATTCGGATTCGGAAGAGCGGTTGCTCCGGCTGGCAATCCTACGCCAGGCCCTTGCGCTCGGATAAGCAGTTTTTGTGGTTTATCGCCTATCACTGTGAAACCTGCGATCATAACGGAATCCTGATTAGAGCCAACGAAAGCGCGGGTGGAGATATTGAAGAGAGAAACGTTCGCGTCGGGATTGCTGTGTATTGATTCATCGTAAACCTCGACGAGCCCAATGCCCGTTCCATTGTCGACGCCCCTGACGATCGCCGTGTAGACGCCTTCGGTGAGACTGGCTCGCATCGCAGCGTCGTTGGAGTCGGTTGGTAGATCGAACGCCCCGACTAGAGTCATAGCGTCCGCTAGTTCAGAAAGGCCACCCCATTCGGTATTCGGATTTTGGGGGATGTCGACTGGATTGGATTGTGGTGGGTTTTGGGTGAAATCCGTTTTAAAGAGTTCAACGGTTGGGTTTTCGATAGCGCCGGAGATGTTGTTTGGAGCATCGGCTAGCGTTGGTCCAACAGCTCGAATCAGAACGTCGAGTGGATCGCTACCAAGGATTGTGAACCCGGCTATCATGACTGAATCGCCCGTCAACACTTCGGATCTCGTGGAGATATTGATCAATTGCGAGGATCCAGATGAGTCCACTGTAGTAGCGCCGTTAATGACGATTCTCAAACTCGCCACATCGCTGTTGTTTTGAGAATCCTCGATTGTGTATTGGAAAGTTTCTTCGATGCTTTCGCCATCGTTAAGATTGGCGACGTCGGGATCGTCATTGTCGACCTGATATGCATAACTTCCGTCCGGAGCGATGACCAGGTAGCCGTGATATGTTTTGATGCGAGCGCCTACGTTGTCGGATTCGCCGTCTACTTGCGTTATGGTTAGCGTTTCTCCATCGGGGGCTCCATCATTGTCGAGCAAAGAGCCTTTTACGTATCCGCCGCCTTCGGTGATGGCGTCTTCATCATCGCCCGCAGTTACAGCAACGCCGTTGATGGTTATGGTTAGCGTAGCGGAGTCAGAGCGGCTCGCTCCGTCTATCGCCCGATAGATAGTGCTATCTTCAAGGGTCTCTCCGGCGTCTAAGGCCAGAACGGCGGCGTTTTCGTTGTCCAACTCGTAGATATAGTTGCCATTGGCTGCAATGGTAAGTGTGCCAAATGTAGTTGAAATTTGAGTGCCGACATTGCCTGCATCATCGTTGACACGGTCAACCGTCAGCGTTTCGCCGGTCGGCTTTTCATCATTGGTCAAAACGGATCCATTGACTGACGCTTCGCCTTCGTTTATCGAGTTCGTGTCATCGTTTGCGGTGACAGACTCAGCAGCGGCTACGGCAGTGACAGATAGTACGTCTCCCCATTCCATTTCATAGAAGTTATGCAGCATGCCTTGGGCTTGGAGCGAGACATCGCCGAGGGCCGAAGCCGTGAAGGCGAACGAATCGGCTCCCGGGAAAAATGCTGAGGTAGTGATCCCGCTCATGCTCTCTACGCCTGTGAGCATAATGTCGTCGAAATACCAGCCTACAAATGAGTCGGATCCCGTAAAGGCAGAGCCGCCTGTGTTATCATACGCAAACTGAATGTGGATTGTTCTGCCTTCAAAGGCTGATAGATCGACTGTTTTATCAAAAAACGAGTTTTCGTCAGTACTGCCGCTATCAGAGCCTTGCGGTGTTAGCCCCGCTTGGGAGAAAACGTTGAGCCAGGATACGCCATTGTCCAAGGAGATGTTAACCTTAGCGATTTGCGAATCGGTAGCTGCTCGAACCATGCTCTTAAACGTAAGTTGGCTATTTTCTCCTATGACATACGTGTCAGGGAACGTAATCGATTGGTTTGTGCCTATTTCATCGGTTGCTAGATGGAAAGCATTGCCGCTAGGATTCGAAGCCGGTGGAGCTTCGAGTACTGTGTATTCACCGAATTGGCGAACGGTTACTCTGCTCTTGAATTGTGAATCTGATTCACCGTTGTCTGCATTTTCATTGAGGCCCCCTGGTGTTGTCATGAACGAACGAAATCGAATCCCTGTAACGTTTTCGTTAGTTTGGAGAGTAGCGAAATCGGGCAGGTTGACATCGAAATTCGTGGGCGTTCCAACTTCGACCTGAGGTGGTCCCGCGACAGTTGTTACGGTAGTTTCTCCAGTGGTTGGGACCTCGGGATCGAATACGATAACATCGTATGTATAGCTCGTTTGCGGCGCGTTTTGAATCCCGTCGATGGTGACTTGGTAAGTGACGTCGCTGACGGGTTTTGGATGGGTGTGACTTTCGTTTGCGTTCAGGCCGTCGTAAACCCAAACAAGCGTGTTATCTCCTAGAGAGCCGGCGTTTGGATCGTCGGGATCGGGATCCAAGACTTCTAGGGCGACATTGATTGGAGATCCGTCTCGCGTCATGGTGACGGTCGCATTCTTGAAATTGGCGTCTTTGATTGAAAACGACCATCTGGGATAGACGTTGTGATAAGGGACGTAGCCTTCCTGTGGAAAGGCGACATAGGCGAAATCAGTAGTAGGATGAGCTCCAAAGTTCAGGTTGGAGAATATATGGATTGCGTTGGCTCGACGAACCTCGGTTGGATTTCCAGGGATATTCGCTTGAGTTTCAGCTGGTATTGCAGCTGCCGGCGTATCTCCGGTTCCCATTTCTTTCATCGGTGGAAAAAGTAGCCAGCGTCGATGTCCAACGGAGGTATTTCCGGATCCCTTGTCTTGCATGTATTCGTTTACGGATCCAGGTCCATAGGATCCTATCGCCAAATTGGAATCTTGAGCTCCCTGAACACCCTCAGCTGAAAGATAGTTTTGAAATCCGGCAAGATCGGGGAAGTGGCCTATATTGTTGTTCCCCCCCATTATCAGAGCCGTCAATTGGGCGATGCGGCTCAACTCTTCTTTAAACTCAACATCTCCTGGTACGCCGGCCATGGCTCGGTAGTAATTGATGCGCAGCAAAGTCGCTTCTTGAAATAGCGAGTTCGTTTCTCCAGCGAGAGGTGTGACCGTTTCTGTTGTTTGTGTACCAGTCCCTGGAAAGGGGCTAAAAGAGCCCGTCCAATCGATGGTGGCGTACTCCGATGCCCAGTAGATGGCGTTAAAGAATGTTCGAACCTCTTCTCGATTCGAGTTGTCGACCTCCAGATCCACTCCAAGATCGATATCCTCGGCTAAAACCTGGAAATCTGAGAGCGTCTCCAGTTTGATCTGCAAGTCTTCTCGGTCTTCAGGCAGCAGTATCGGCTGAGCGATCGAGAGCTCCAGCAACCCAAAGGTGAGAAGCAAAAAGAGAGTATGACGGGCGGACGACAGTTTCATAAAGATAAGTTGGCTAAGATTAGCAGTGTCGAGGCGGGGCAATCCCTTCTTAGGATTCCCTGAAATCGAATGGATTCTCTAAATAAATGCAGTTCCAAAACGGCTCCTGTCCTAAATCGTCACATCCTTTTACGAATTAATCACTTTGTTGTCTGAATCGATTATTCGTGGAAGGAGAGCGCGTGCGCAGCTTGTTCAAGCGGGCCTCTTTCTAACAAGTGGCTTTAAGGATTCGTGGATAGGTAGGTAGGACCGTCTCAGTCCTCCAATTCCTCATGTTACTCAAGACGGACGACCGAGCCCTTCGACTAGGCTCAGGCTAAGACCGGTCCTCCCGATCTCGCGAAACGAGTTCGCAACCATATTCTCAAGGTAGGGCTGATTGTCCCCAATCAGCCGCCAGACGGTCAGTTCGATATCGCCAGCTGTCGGAGCGTCCCGCAGCGCGCGGGACGCTCCAACACTCGACTATTACGTAAATTGAAGCCAATCCGCGACGGGAGAAGACGCCCTGCGCGAAATAGGCCCTGGCTTCAGGGAGCTCGAGCGACTATCAAAGCCTTGTCGGTTCAAACGGCGAGTCGGGGGCCGTTCCGAGAACCTGCGCTCTCAGCTTGGCTCTCAATGATCTTACGACCGATTCGTAGGCGGAATCGTTGGCCAGATTGGTAAACTCTCCTGGGTCTTGAGCATGGTCGTACAACTCGATTCCCTGCTGTCCTTCGTTCCACTCCGTATAGCGCCAGCGATCCGTGCGAATGCTGGCTCCCATGACTGGCAGTCCATCACCAGGACGCAGTACTTGGGTGAAGGCTTCTCCGTGCCAGTTCCGCTTCGGGTCTTCGAGCAAAGCGACGATGCTTTTACCTTCGATCTCATCGGGCGTTTCGAGTTGGCAAAGTTCGGCGACCGTTGGGTAGAGATCGACGAACTCCACGATTTCCTGGCTGGCCGTCCCATTTCCTAGGGCTCCGGGAGCATAGAAGATCATGGGTGCCGAGGCGGACTCTTCGAATAAACAGCGTTTTTGCCAAATTCCCTGATGCTCTCCAAGATGATAGCCATGGTCGCTCCAAAAGACGATTATGGTACGTTCCATCAGATCCATGGACTCCAGAGCGTCTAGCAGGCGACCGACCTGGGCGTCGACGAAACTGACGCTGGCGTAGTAGGCTTGTTTGGCTTTGAGAACGTCCGCTTCGTCTATGCCATAGTTGGGTATAGGGCAATTATGAGCAAAGGCGACTTTCGGGATGTCCTCGCGATCATCATCGGGAGCGTAAGGCATTTTGATCTTTTCCAGTGGATACAGGTCCCAGTACTTCTTTGGAGCGACATAAGGCGTGTGTGGCCGAAAAAATCCAACGCCGAGAAAAAAGGGCCGATTACGATTCTCGTCCATCAGTCGAATGGCTTCAGTCGTGATCATTCCATCGGTTTGCTCTTCATCCGTTCCTTCTGCCGCGAGCCAGCTCAAGGCGGCGCTGATAGGGCGATGAGGCTCGAGATTGGTGATGAGGCGCTCTTCCTCAACGTCGCGCCCCTTTGGATTCACGACCTCATCCCAGGACTGAGGATCGTCCAAGCCATTGGTTCCGATTTGGCGCGGGACGCCGTAGTGATAGAGTTTGCCCACGCGCATCGATTTGTATCCGTTTTTTCGAAACAATTGAGGCAATGTGACCACATCTGGTTTCTCGTCGCGAAAGTGGCGGGACAAGTCGTAGACTTTCAATGTATCGGGCCTCAGGCCGGTGAGCAAGGAGGCTCGGGTAGGGTTGCAAAGCGGAATTTGGCAGTAGGCGTTGTCTAACCGTACGCCCATGTCCGAGAGCCGATCGAGGTTCGGAGTGACGGCTATCGGGTCGCCATAACACGCGATTGCTTGAGTGAGATCGTCGGAAGCGATGAACAATACGTTGAGGGGCTTTGAGGGCTGCCCAATTAGGTTAGCGAAGCCAAAAACTAGGCTTGAGAGTAGGGTTGAGAATTTGATTGAGGTCATTAGGGAGTATGAAAGGTATTCAATGTGGTTGCATTGGGTCAATCATTGGCTTGGGGAAAGGAATTTTCAGGTGTCGGTAAAACGGCGTATCAGGAACTGTAGACGCTGGTCGCCCCAAAAAACGTGCATGAATCGTATGAATTTCCTATGGTAGGGCGGCTTGTCCCAAGCAGCCGAATATGCGTTTGGGGTTCAAAACGGCTGACTAGGGACAGTCACCCCTACTATGGAATCGGTAAAGCGCTCTCGCGAGCGATACATCTGTTCGCCCTTTATTTGTTTGCCCGAATAGCGGAGCTTTCAAGAATTCGCCTAATCTGGTTTGTCCTCCTTCCTCTGCTAAATGCTCAAAACGTTTATCCACACTATCGTAATTATCCTGATTGCGCTATCCGCTCTCCTGTACATTGATTCGGGATCATCCGATGGCGACGCGTTTCCAGCGCGCCCGGTGAGGGTGATTGTTCCGTTTAATCCAGGTGGAGGGACGGACACCTATGTGAGGATTTTGCAAAAAGCGATCAAGGATAACGATCTCATGCCTCAGCCCTTGGTCATTCTGAACAAGCCAGGAGGTGGAGCTACGATAGGGAGTACCTATGTAAAGGATGCCAAGAATGATGGATACACGCTGCTTTGCTTACACGAGGCGTTGCTAACATCGAAAGTAACGGGCCAGTCGCCTCATGGACCGGAAGCATTCGAGTCGGTAGCGGCCACGGGAGAGAATGATATGCTGATCATTGTTAATGATTCGGCCCCATTCCGGACGATGAAAGCGTTTATGGACGAAGCGAAGTCGCGACCGGAGACGCTAAAGTTTGGCGTTAACTTCGGTACGCCAACCCACTTCGCAGGTATTCAATTAGAAAATACCGCTCCCGGAGCTCGGTTTCGCTTGGTGTCAGCAGGGGGAGGCGCCAATCGGCTAGCCGCTTTAATGGGCGGGCATCTCGATGCCGCGATTTTTTCGGTGGGTGAATTCGTGCGTTTCCGCTCCAATGGCTTGAGAGCCTTGGCATATCTTAGGGAAGAGCGGCACGAGGAGTTTCCGGACATCCCGACGGCGGAAGAATTGGGCTATCCAGTCTACAGCAGCAATTTGCAATACTGGTGGTATCCAAAAGGCACGGATTCCGAGATAGTCGATTACATGGCGAATATTCTCAAAAAAGCCATGGAAACCGAATATGCGGTGAACCGGTCCAATGAATTGCAGATCGAGCCGCGAACGATTGTCGGGCAGGAGCTGCAGGATCGAATCGATCGCAAAATGCGCCTTTTCGGCGAGATGAAAACTGCGGAACGATTGGATTTGCCTGATGTGGTGTTTTGGGCGTTCGTATTCGTAGCGGTATTTGGGGTGACCGTGTTCATAAAGAGGAAATCGAATGAAACAGAAGCTGCAATCGCGAGCGAATCACTGACATTGCGATTCGATAAGGCATTTGGAGTTGTCGGCATGTGCGTGGTTTACGTTTCTCTAATGGGCTTCGGCATCGCTACTTTCGTATGGGCGACATCGCTCTTCCTAGTGGTGAGCGGGTTGTATCTTACGAACTTTGACAAGAGGCGATTGCTTCCAGTGTTTGAAACCGCCTTCCTGTTGCCCTTCGGGCTTCACTTTGTCTTCACTAAGCTATTTGCCATCCAACTTCCCTAGGCATCCATGGAGTCGATACAAGCAGCCGCCAGCTACATTCTTAGCGTTCAGGGAATCGCCTTGATCGTATTGGGGACTGTGCTGGGCATCACTATGGGCGCTATTCCCGGTCTGACGGGCGCCATGCTAATCGCTCTTACGCTTCCTCTGACTTTCAGCATGGACCCCATCTTCGCCTTCATCTTGTTGATAAGCATGTATGTGGGAGCCGTCAGTGGTGGTTTGATTACAGCCACGCTTTTGAGGATGCCTGGTACGCCGGCTTCGATCATGACGACGATGGACGGGTTTCCCATGGCTCGGTCTGGCAAACCGGGTAGGGCTCTCGGATTGGGGATAACGGCATCCTTCGTGGGTGGGATGATTTCCTGGGTATTCTTGATAACCCTCTCGGCCCCCATTGCCCGCTATTCAACGAAATTGGGGCCGTTCGACTTTTTCTCGCTCGTGCTTCTGGCCCTCGTCTTGATCGCCTCAATTGGCGGAAAATCGTTGAGTCGATCCTTTTTTTCCGCGTCGCTAGGTGTTTTGGCTTCGTTGCCGGGTATCGATAAAGCGACGGGGAATCTGCGTTTGACCTTTGGCTACGAGGAACTCAACGGCGGATTGAAACTATTGCCAGTGCTTATTGGCATGTTCGCCATCAGTCAAATTATATCGGACATCAGCCGTATCAACGAGAAGATTACGGTGATACCTGTAAATCGGGCTCGAGAGATCTTCTTCAAACTGCGGGATTGGAAGAGGCAAGCAGTTAACCTGATTCGATCGTCGCTCATAGGGACTTGGATTGGCATCCTGCCTGGAGTCGGAGCGAATATCGGGTCGGTGACGGCTTATAGCGCAGCCCGTTCCGTCGCGTCTCCTGAGGAGAGGGAGAAATTCGGCAAGGGATCTGAAGTAGCCATCGTCGCTTCGGAGTCGGCTAACAATGCCAC
>MDTA01159415.1_pt1 | contig 17471 bp, 17 predicted proteins | sample 811151 | NCBI WGS metagenome assembly MDTA01 (sample SAMN05326648, study PRJNA326480) | marine metagenome | isolation source: seawater | place: Indian Ocean: South | collected 2010
AGAACTTTAAAGAATTATCAATATAAGTAAAAACAATTTTTGGTTTTATAATTGTAATAAGTGATATTAAGTACGACGAAAGAAAGTTTCCCCTGTAAAAAAAAAAAGTTAAAAAAATTATTTTTAAAGTAATGTATAATTTATTTACTTTATTCAATCTTGTTTGTAGAATTGAATAATCATATACAGAAACTAATTCTTTAATTGATTCAAATGACTCATCGTCAAAAACTACAAGTTTTTTATGAGTAGGATTAGAAAAGTTTATGTTACTTTTTTTTAAAACCTTAAAAATTTTTGATAACATAAATTTTAATATGAATAAGGATGTTTTTCATTTACAGATTTTACGACTCCTTTTATCTCTAAGTTTTTTTTATGTAGTTGTCTTATATTTTCAAAAGTAGATTTATTAACATAAATCAGTTCCACCTGGAAATTGGAATATGAAATTGAGTTTCCAGAATTTGAAATAGAGATCAACTTATAACCGTATGGGCTTAAATATTTTTCAATATCAAAAAAATCTAAATTTTTTTTGTAAGCAAATCCCAAAATAAGCTCTACTTCCACTATTTTAATTCTTTGTTCCGATAGCATATTATGAGACCCTTTTAAAACTTCTGGCTCAAATCCCTGGGTATCAATTTTAAGTAGATCTATTTTATCAATTTTGTTATTTTTACAGTATTCGTCCAAAGTATCTATTTTTGCTTTAGTAATTTTTTGAAAATCTGAGTCTTTATTTTTGGAAGCAATCATCCTGCTTATTTCAAATTTGCTATTTTTTTCAATGGGCAAAAAAGAATTTATTTGATTATATCTATAAGAAAAAAAATCTAATTCCTTTTTAGCGTCACCTAAACCGAAATTGTTAATAAAAATCTTTTTATTTTTAATTTGTTTAGCATATTTATTTTTGACTGTGTTATATAATTCAAGTGTGGGTTCAAAAGAGTGAATATAAATATTATAATTATATTTTAAAAATCTAGATATAGATTGACCAGAGTTCGCACCAACATCAAAAAAAATAAAATTATCTTTATTTTCAAAATTATTTAAAACAAACTTAATTATAGAGTCAAAATCGTTGTGTTTAACAATTTTTCTATTACCTATTACCTTAAATCCAAAAAATTCAAAAAACTTATTAATAATATTTTTAATCATTAAATTTAAATTTTTATTTTAATTTTCTCAAGTGACTGGAAATCGTCTTTATTATCTACATCAAAACCAGTATTACCTTTTGAAATTATGGGAAGAGGATTATCGCAGAGCCGATCATTTGTATGAATATATGTTTTTCTATTAGCTATAAATGCAGCACTATTTGCAACAAAAGTAGGTTTTAAATCTTGCGATCTAGGCCATTTATTTTTCATTTTATTATGCGAAATCCATTTTTTATCTTTTTGATACAAAAATTTCTGAATTAAATCAGCACTAAACGCGCTTCTTGATGTTTTATTTTTAAAAAAAAATTTTATGAATTCAAAATAACTATTCGAGTTGAATAAAGGACTAGTAACATGCGTCCAAAGAATGAATTTTTTAGTACAAATTTTTGGGGCAAGTTTTATCACTTTATCAAGAGAATGATCTCCAGAATTTTTGCTATTTCTCCTAAAAGTTTTTATCCATTTAAAATGTTTACAATAATCGAGAACTTTTGAGCAATTAGTTGCTATAACGAATTCTATATCTTTTTTTTTCCCTAGTTTTTTTTTAAGTTTGAGCAGTTGTTTAATTTTTATCTCCGTTAATCCTAGTTGAAAATTTGAAATTTTTTTTATATTTTTATTTTTGACTCTTTTACTGCCCGCTCTGATAGGTACGAAAATACTAATCATTTATCCAAAGGTTCATATGGCGGTTATCGAAAAAGTTTTTTGTGATTGACGTCAGCTTTAATCCCCTCTTTTTTAAATTGTTAAAACTATTTTTTGTTTCATCCATTACTATTTCTTCTTTATCTGATTTCGGATTTCCATCAAAAAAAGCTAAATGTAATTTTTTATATTTTAATTTTTGTAACAGTGATCCAAACAGAGATAATGGGTTTAGAGCACTAGAGTTTGAGTAAATTGTATTTTTTCCAAAAATCTTTCTCATCTTATTTGAGGTAAATTTTTCTTCTACTAAACAGAAATGAATGTTATTTTTTAAAAGTATCGATTTAAGTTCGTTAAAGTTTATTTTTTCAAATTCATTTCCTGATAGAATAAGAATTTTCTTATTTTTCAGATTTACATTTATTTCAGAGAAATTACTTAGTGATTTTAAGCTACTAAAGACTAATAAACTTTTATTTGAAATTTTATTATAAATAAATTTTCCGTACTTTTTTTGTGTTTCTCCACCTCCAATTAATACAGGAGTTGATAATTTAATTATATTTTCAAAAGATTTTTTAATATTCTTAAATTTCGTAATAGGTTCTTTTTTTTCTTTTATGACAGTTATTGCAGTAGATGGATCTAACCTTCGTTTTTGCATTAATTCCATCATTGAAGCTTGAGAGTATCCATTTTTAGCAGCAAAAGCGTAAGCAAATGAGCTTCCCCAATCTAATTTATCTTTAAGTTTTTTTAATTCTTCTAATAAATTGTTCAAATAGAAGCCTTTTATACTTCCTCTTTTTTCAGCATCGCAAGCCAGCATAAGTTCGGTTTCTGCATTACCCGCTCCTCTTCCCATGCCTTTAAAAGTAGTATCAACGATTAAACAATTATTTTTCTTTGCAATTATCGTATTTGCTAAAGCTAAGCCACAATTATTATGGAAATGACAACCAAAAACATAAGGTAAAGAAAATTGCGAGTTAATCTTATTAAAAAAAATTTCAACTTGATTAGGCTCAAGTGCTCCATGACTATCTACAAATGCTAGAGCTTTAATATTATTTGGAATGTTTTTGAAAATCTTTTTTATTAATTTATCATTATTATACCAGTCACTGAGATACATTAAATTTAAATAAATATCTAATTTTTTAAATTTACTTTTTTTCAAAGATTCAATCAAAGATTTAAATCTTAAAATTTTGTTTGGACTAACGGCAAATCTTACTCCATCTAAAAACTTTCCATATTTTTCAACAACTCTTTTAAGGTGATTTGCATTTTGTATTTCTTTAAAGTTGATCATCGCTAAAACTTTCTGATCTTTTCTAACAATTCTTTTAGTGTATTGAATGATGCTATTATCCAAATGATAAAAAGGACCCAATCCGTCTTTATTGTCAGATATATAGCCTAGTTCTATAAATTTTATCGGAAGAGATCTAATTGCATTTAGATACTTGTCGAAAAAAACTGATGAAAAATTCCAATTAGTGTAATACCCACCATCTCTTAAAGTACAATCTAATACTGCAGATTTGCTTGATTTCATTATCTAATTTTTGACCAAATTAATTTTAGGTCGTTTATAATTTAATCTAAATTCCTAACATAATTTTGCCTAATGTTCAATTGTTGAACAAAATTCTTTTAAAATTTCAAAAAAAGTGCTAGAAACGTTCAATTTATGAACAAACTGAATGAAGAAGATTTTAAAATCTTAAGGACTATTAATAAAAAGTCTAAATTTACCCAAAGAGAGCTGGCTGATGAGCTTGGGTTTAGTTTAGGCAAACTAAATTATTGTCTTAAAGCTTTAAAGGAAAAAGGTTTAATAAAACTAAAAAATTTTAAGAATAACAAAAGCAAATTTAATTATATTTATATTCTAACACCCAAGGGAATTTCAGAAAAAACAAAATTGACAATAAATTTCATGAAAAGAAAAATGGAAGAATATGACGAACTTAAAAATGAATTAGAAAGAGAATAATGTGGATTATTGCAAAAACCGATAATAACAAAATTAATTATTTACTACAAAATCTGAGTTTAAAATTAGGCTCTAATCTCAAAACGTATATACCTAAAATAAAAGTGCAATCCTACCAGAAAAATAAATTAAAAAATAAAATTATAAATGTTTTGGGAGACTATATTTTTGTGAATCACCAATCATTTGAAAATAATAATTTCCTTAATTATATGAAAAATATAAAGGGATTAAAATATTTTTTATCTGGTCACAAAGAATCCCAATCAGAAATAATTAATTTTATAAATAAGTGTAGAAACCTTGAAAATAAAGAGGGTCTTTTAGCTCATGATTTATATGATTTAGATTTAAGAAAAAAATATTGTTTTTCTAACGGACCTTTAACTGGAAAATTATTTAAGATTATAGATTTTAATAAGCAAAATTTAAATATCCTAATTGGAAAATTTAAAACAAAATTAAATAGGAAAAGTTATATTTTTAAACCTGTTTAATAATAAATAAAATAATGCCTCTAAATTGTAAACGAAATTTTACAAAGTGCGGAGCTTTGCCGAAAAATGTTTTTTAAATTAAAAGATTTGATTCCAAATAAAATTTTACTGAATATTTATTTGATTTTTTCTATGTTTTTCGTTTCAATGTTTTTTGAGGCAATAAGCTTAATCTCTATAATCCCATCATTGCAAATAATATCTAAAAGCGTTGATACTAATTCTTTTATTAATTCTCTTGGTGTTTTCTCTTTTGATGTTAATTTTAGTTACAATCAATGGATTATAATTTTAGTGGCTTGCCTTGGTATTATTTTTACTTTAAAAGCTATCTTTCTTACTTTTTTTTCTTACAAGTTCCAACAGCTTGTAAAAAATATTAAGATTTATTTTCCTGATTTATTATTTAAAAAATATATAGATAAAAATTTTAAATTTCATGCAGATAACAACTCGTCCTATCTAATAAGAAATATAACTGAAACAGAGCATATAGCGACTTATTTAAAGTCTTTAATAATTTTATTGCACGAAGGAATAATTTTTTTTGGTTTAGTAATAATTCTTTTAATTTATTCTCCAATAGTTACAATTATACTTGCAACTACTTTGATACCAATAACTATTATTTTTTTCGTTATAATTAAAAAAAAATCAAGGCAATGGGGTGAGGAAAGAATATTCAATTTAGGTGAAAGATTTAAAAATCTACAAGAGGGTCTTAAAGGAATAAAGGATATTAAAATTTTTAAAAAAGAGGAAATCTTTAAGTCCAAGTTTAAAATTAATACTACTCAAATGAATAATGCTGAAATGAAACAAAATTTAGTAGAGTCAATGCCTAGATACTGGATTGAATGGCTGTTAGTATTAGCTTTCTTGACTTTAATTACATCTTCTTTAATTTTAGGAACAGAAAACAAAAAAACGTTAACTTTAGTAATTTTATTTGCAATGGCAGGATACAGAGCAATGCCTTCTTTACTTAAAATTATGCAGTCATACCAATCGCTTATATTTGTTAAACCAGTGTTAAATTTAGTATTCAATGATCTAAAAGAAAAAAATTACTCTTTCAAGAATTCAAAGAAAATTCCTTTAAATTTTGATAATAAGCTTTCTATAAGAGATCTTGCGTTTAGTTATGATAATAAAACTATTTTTAAAAATTTAAATTTTGAAATTAAAAAAGGCTCAGCTGTTGGTATAGTCGGTGAGAGTGGCGTTGGAAAAACAACTTTAGTAAATATTCTTCTAGGATTACTTAAACCAAGTAATGGCAAAATAATTTTAGATCAAGAAGAAATAAGTAAAGATTTATATGAATTTCCAAATTTATTTGGTTATGTTCCTCAGGATCTTTTTCTTCTGGATAGCACTATTAAAAATAATGTTGCATTCACTTTAGATCAAAAAAATATAGATGAAAAAAAAGTTTTATATTCTTTATCCCAGGCTAAATTAAAAAATTTGATAGAAAATAATGGGCTAGGAATTAATACAATTGTTGGAGAACAAGGAATTAAGTTGTCTGGTGGCCAAAAACAAAGATTAGGAATAGCAAGAGCGTTATATTCTGATGCAAAAATTTTAATATTTGATGAAGCTACGAGCAATCTAGATACGGAGACTGAGAACGAAATTATAAAGGAACTAGCAAAATTAAAAAAAATTATTACTATTGTGATTATTTCACATCGACAATCAACGTTAAATTTTTGCGATGAACTCTATAAGATAACTACAGAAAATATTAAAAAAATAAAATAATGAAAATTTTGGTTACAGGAGCTTGTGGTTTTATAGGATCCCACTTAGTGGAGAATCTTGTTAAAAAAAATTTCAAAGTTAAGGCTTTTACTTTTTATAACTCCATTGGTTCAAAAGGCTGGTTGGATAATATAGATAAAAAAATTCTTAAAGAGGTTGAGATAATATCAGGTGATATAAGAGATCAGGAATTTTTATTAAAAAACTCAAAAAAAATGGATGTTATTGTTCATTTAGCTGCATTAATAGGTATTCCTTATTCTTATCAAGCAGTTAAAAGTTATATAGATACAAATATCACCGGTACCTACAATATTCTTAATGCCGCCAGAGAAAATAACATATCTAAAACTCTTATAACTTCAACTAGCGAAGTTTATGGAAGCGCTAAGCAAGTACCAATTACAGAGGATCATAGATTAAATGCTCAATCACCTTACGCTGCAAGTAAGATTGGAGCTGATCAACTCGCGATGTCTTATAATAAGTCCTTTGATCTTCCAGTTACCATTATCAGACCTTTTAATACTTTTGGACCTAGACAATCAACAAGAGCTATTATTCCCTCTATTATTACACAAATAAATAGTAGTAAAAAATTTATTAAATTAGGAAATTTAAGTCCTACTAGGGATTTCACTTATGTTGAAGATACTACCAGCGCATTTATTGCTGCAATTAAATGCAAAAATATTTCAGGAAAAACAATTAATATTGGAAATAGTTTTGAAATTTCTATCAGAAATGTTTTAAAAATTTTAAAAAATGATTTTGGTTATAAATTTAACGTTGTTCTCGACAAAAAGAGAGTCAGGACAAAAAACAGTGAAGTCGATAGATTATTTGCTTCAAATTTAAAAGCCAAGAAATTTCTTAGATGGAAACCCAAGTTTGGAGGTATAAGTGGGTTTAAAAAAGGACTGGAAAAAACAATCACTTGGTTCAGTGATCCAAAAAATTTAAAATTTTATCAATCTGACAATTATTCAATTTAAAAAAATGGAAAATTTATCAATAAATAAAACAATTAAATTATTACAAAATCTATTAGGTAGAGGATCTCACCCACTTCATGAACCGTCAATGGGCAAAGAGGAAATTAGTTTAGTTTCTAATACGATTAAAAAAAACTTTGTGTCTACAAAAGGTATTTACGTAAAAAAATTTGAAGATAGAATACAAAGATATACGAAGTCAAAATATGCTATTTCAACGATTAATGGTACATACGCAATTTTCATAGCTCTTAAGGTTTTAGGCGTAAAACCCAATGATGAAGTTTTAGTTCCGTCATTAACATTTATCGGGACTGTAAATGCGATTAGCTATTTAGGTGCAAAACCACATTTTGTTGATTCAAATATTCAAGATTTTGGAATTGATTGCAAAAAACTTGAGAATTACTTGACTAAAATATCAATTATTAAAAAAAATAGAATTATAAACAAAAAAACAGGTAAAATAATAAAAGCTATAATTCCAGTCCATGTATTTGGTCATCCTTGTGATATTGAAAATATAATTAGGATATCAAACAAATTTAAATTAAGTGTCGTTGAAGACGCTGCTGAATGCGTCGGTAGTTTTTATAAAAAAAAACATCTAGGTACTTTTGGTGATTTAGGATGCTTAAGTTTTAATGGTAATAAAATTATAACTACTGGTGGAGGAGGGGCAATATTATCAAAAAGTAAGAAGCTAAATGATAAGATAAGACATTTAATAACAACTGCAAAAGTAAACCATAAATGGGAATACATACATGATAAAATTGGATATAATTTAAGATTACCGAGTTTAAATGCAGCCTTAGGCATTGCACAAATAAAAAAAATTAATAAATTTTTAAAGTCAAAAAGAAAATTATTTTTCGAGTATTCAAAAATATTCAAAAACATAGATGGAGTTAAGATATTTAAGGAGAAAAAAAATTCTAGAAGTAACTATTGGCTACAGACCTTAATTTTTGAAAAAAATTTCAATCATTTTAAAAATAAATTAATAAAAGCTGGATATCAAAAAAAAATCTATATGAGGCCAGTATGGAGATTAATTTCAGAACTAAAACCATATAGAGATTGTCAAAAAATGGATTTATCTGGCGCTAAGAATATTTACAAAAATGTAATTAATTTACCTAGTAGTTCAAAATTACTAAAGAATGCTCATTAGTTATATTATCATATGAAAAAAAAAATTATTTTAATAGGTGCAGGTGGGCACTGTAAGGCATGCATAGATGTCATAGAATTAGAAAATAAATTTAAGATTGTTGGCTTAATTGATAAAAAAAAAAATTTTATCAATCATTATAAGACTATAGGTTCTGATAAAGCTCTTAAAAAAATAAAAATTAAAAACGCATTAATCACAATTGGTCAAATTAAAAATTTATCTATTAGAGAAAAAACATTTAAATTGCTTAAAAAATTAAACTTTAACTTACCTAGTGTAATTTCGCCCTTAGCATATTTATCAAATGATGTAACTTTGGGATCAGGTTCAATAATTATGCATAAAGTTATAGTTAACAAAGGAGCAAAAGTTGGACAAAATTGTATTATTAATACTGGCTCAATTTTAGAGCACGATGCAAAAATTTCAGATCACTGTCATATCTCAACAGGAGCGATAATTAATGGGGATGTCGAGGTTGGGAGGAACACTTTTATAGGCAGTGGGTCTGTTATCAAACAAAATGTAAAAATTGGTAAGTTTTGTTTTGTAAACGCTAATAAATTTATTTCAAAAAATTTGAAAGATTACACAAAAGTTGTATGAGAAAAAGAATAATTATAATTGCTGAAGCTGGAGTTAATCATAATGGTAAGATGCATATAGCAAAAAAAATGATTAAAGCTGCTGCTAAATCCGGAGCTGATTTTGTGAAATTTCAAGTTTTTTCTTCTGAACTTTTATCTACAAGTTATGCAAAAAAACCTAATTATGTTTTAACTAAGCCGAAAGAAAGTCAACTGGAAATGCTTAAAAAATTAGAATTATCAAAAAAAAATTTTAAGTTATTAAACAAATTTTGTAGAAAAAATAAGATTGGTTTTATGGCATCTGCGTTTGATATTAATAGTTTAAACTTTCTTAAAAGCTTACGCCTTAATATTTATAAAATTCCCTCTGGGGAAATAGATAACTTACCATATTTAAGACATGTTGCAAAATTCAAAAAAAAAATTATTTTTTCAACCGGTATGTCAAGTATTAAAGAAATTAAAAATGTTTTAAATATATTAACGTTAAATGGAACTAAAAAGAAAAATATATCAATACTCCAATGTAATACTGATTACCCATCATCATTTAAAGATACCAACCTTAAAGTTATTAAAAGATTAAAAAAAATGTTTGGTGTAAATGTTGGTTTTTCTGATCATACGCTCGGTGTAGAAGCATCAATAGCTGCAGCAGCTTTAGGAGCTGAAATAATCGAAAAACATTTTACACTTGATAAAAATTTTGAAGGACCTGATCACAAAGCCAGTTTATCAATTAAGGAATTAAATCATCTTGTTAAATCAATTAGAAATATAGAAATTGCTCTTGGAAGCAGTTTCAAAAAACCTAACAAGAGTGAAAAGAAAAATATAAAGTTTGTAAGAAAATCGATTGTTGCAAAAAAAAAAATTAACATAGGTGAAGTTTTTTCTGCTGATAATATAACAACAAAGCGTCCTGGAACAGGCATGTCTCCGATGCTTTGGGATAAATTATTAGGAAAAAGATCAAAAAAAATTTACTTAAAAGATCAAAAAATTTAAATGAAAACTAAGAGAAGAATATGTGTAATTACTGGCTCAAGGTCTGATTATGGAATAATGTCAAATTTTTTGAGGAAATTACAATCAACAAAAGACTTAGAACTTAAATTAATTGTTACTTGCATGCATTTAATTCCCAAGTATGGAAATAGTTATAAAGAAATTTTGAAAGATCAAATTAAAATCCATAAAAAGATAACACTTCCTATAAAAGACGACAAAATTTATACTATTTCTAAAGCTACTGGGATTGGCTTAATAAAATTTACTAATATTTTATCTAAACTTAGACCAGATCTTGTATTAATCTTAGGAGACAGATTTGAGAGTTTATCTTTTGCAATAGCCTCATTATATTTAAAAATACCTATAGCCCATATTCATGGAGGGGAGAGCACATTTGCACAAATAGATGACGCAATCAGACATTCAATATCAAAAATGTCAAACTTCCATTTTGTATCAAACAAATTTTATAAAAACAGGTTAATTAAAATGGGTGAAGAACCAAAAAATATATATGTAATTGGATCTTTAGGAGTTGAAAATATAAAAAAATTAAATTTTTATAAAAAAGAGGAGATAGAAAAAAAATTAAACGCAAAACTTCTTAAACAAAATTTTCTAATTACAATTCATCCTGAAACGCTAGGTAAATCTAAATTGATAAAAAATTTAGATCCATTTTTTAATTTTCTAAAAGGCATAAAGGATACAAAGTTAATTTTTACAGCACCAAATGCTGACATGGAAAATCAAAAAATATTTAATAAAATAAAAAAATTTGTAAAAAAAAATAGTAGTAAATCTTTACTTGTAAATTCTTTAGGCCATAAACTATATTTATCATTAGCAAGACATTGTAATTTAATTATTGGAAATTCTTCAAGTGGAATTATTGAAATACCAAGCTTAAATATTCCAACAATCAATATTGGTGATAGACAAAAAGGAAGAATAAGGTCTAATTCAGTAATCGATTGCAAAACTGAATTAAAAGAATTCAAAAAGGCTGTTCGTAAAGGTTTATCAAATAAATTTTTAAAGAAAATAAAAACATATGGCAATCCATATTTTAAAAAACAATCTTGCGAGAACTTGGTAGAAATTTTAAGAAGATTAAAATTATCAGACGGGACTCAAAAAAAATTTTATGAGAAAAGATAAAAAAAAAATTATTTGTTTTGATATCGATAATACAATTTGCATTACAAAATCTAACAATTACAAGCAATCAAAACCTATTAAGAAAAAAATAAATTTTATTAATATTTTATATAAAAAAGGCTTTCACATAAAATTGTTTACATCTAGATTCATGGGAAGATGTAAAGAAAATAGAACATTTGCAAAACAAAAAGGATATAGATTTACTAAAAGGCAGTTGACTAAATGGGGGCTTAAATATCATGAATTGATTTTTGGTAAGCCATCATTCGATTTATATATTGACGACAAAAATTTAGAATTTAAGAACAACTGGCCAAAAGTTTTAAAAAAGAAGTTAAAATTGGTAAATATAAAATGAAATCATTAGTCACAGGCGGAGCGGGATTTATAGGCAGTCATTTATGTGAAAAATTACAATCTATGGGTCATAAAGTCATTTCTATTGATAATTATTCTGTTGGGAAAAAAAAGAATATTTCAAATTTAAAGGGCAAAATAAAAATAGTCAAAAAGGACATTAGAAATTTGAAATCTATAAAGGAACTTTTTAAAAACGTAGATAACGTTTTTCATTTAGCTGCATTAGCAGATATAGTACCAAGTATTGAGAATCCTACTGAATATTTTTCAACTAATGTTCAAGGTACTCTAAACGTACTAAAGGCATCGGTTGATAATAAAGTTAAAAGATTTATTTATTCTGCATCCTCATCTTGCTACGGATTCCCAAAAAATTTTCCCACTTCTGAAACAGAGAAAATATCTCCAGAATATCCATATGCTTTAACCAAAAGAATGGGTGAGGAGCTAGTAATTCATTTTTCAAAAGTTTATAAATTAAATGCAAATTCACTTAGGTTTTTTAATGTTTACGGACCAAGAGCTAGAACTTCAGGAACTTATGGAGCAGTTTTTGGTGTATTCCTTGCACAAAAAATTGCCAAAAAGCCGTTTACTATAGTTGGAACTGGTAAGCAAAAAAGAGACTTTACATTTGTTTCAGATGTAGTTGATGCATTAGTTCAAACCTCAAAAAAAAAAAATATTAAAGGACAGATTTATAACGTTGGTAGTGGCAAAACAGTAAGCATTAACAAAATTGCGAAGCTTTTAGGTGGACAAAAGGTGTTTATCCCCAAAAGACCTGGCGAGCCAGAAATAACATATGCGGATATAAGAAAAATAAAAAAAGATATAAATTGGAGGCCAAGAATACCCATAACAGAGGGAGTTAGATTAGTTTTAAAATCTATTAATGATTGGAAAAATGCTCCAATTTGGACCCCTAAAAAAATAAATATTGCTACTAAAAAATGGTTTCTTTACCTCAAGAAATAGATTTATGAAAAAAAATTTTAAAAAAATCTATAATTTGGAAGAATTAAAGAAAAAAATTTCAATTCAGAAAAAAAAAGGTAAAAAAATTGTTCATTGCCATGGTGTTTTTGATTTAATTCATGTCGGTCATATTAAACACTTAAAATCAGCTAAAGAAAATGGTGACTTTTTATTAGTGAGCTTAACCTCAGATAAATATGTAAATAAAGGTCCTAGTCGACCTGTATTTAATCATAGTTTAAGATCTGAAGTAATGGCCTCTATAGAGTTCGTTGATGCAGTTTTTATAAATAATTATGAAACACCTATTAATTTAATAAACGCTGTAAGGCCGGATATTTATTTTAAAGGGCCCGATTATAAGAAAACTTCTATGGACAGAACTGGCAATATTATTAAAGAAATAAATTCTATAAAAAAAGTAGGTGGAAAAGTTTTATTCTCAAAAGATATTACTTTTAGCTCAAGTAAATTGATTAATAATAATTATAATTTATTTACTCCTAGTCAAGAGAAATTTATAAATTCAATAAAAAAAAAATATGATCTGAGTTTTATAGTAAAACAAATAAAAAAAATTGAAAAAATAAATGTTATGATAATAGGAGAAACAATAATTGACCAATACATTTTTGGAGATACTCTTGGCAAATCAGGTAAAGAGCCTCACTTAGTTATGAAGCAGGAAACTAAAGAGGAGTATCTTGGTGGCGCAGCAGCTATAGCAAATCATCTCTCATCTTTTTGTAAAAAAATTAATTTCGTATCACTAGTAGGAGGTAAAAAAGAGTTTTTAAGCTTTATCAAAAAAAATTTGAAGGTTAATATCAAATCAAGTATTTTATCGAGAGACGAAAGTCCAACAATACTTAAAACCAGGTATATTGACAGCATTTCAAACAGTAAACTTTTAGGAGTTTATAATTTTAATGATAGCAATATACCTATCTCACTTGAAAAAAAATTACAAAAAATTATTAAAATGAATTCAAAAAATAATGATTTAATAATAATTTCCGATTACGGGCATGGCTTTATTTCTACGAATACAGCTAAAGTTTTATTAGCTCAAAAGAAAATGGTTTGTTTAAATGCGCAAGTGAATGCATCGAATAAAGGATACCATTCTTTAAGAAAATACAAAAAAATTAATACTTTGATTATTAATGAAAATGAACTTAGACATGAAATGCGAGATAAAACTAGCGAGGTAAAACTTTTAGCAAAAAAAATATCCAAAATACACGATATAAAGAATTTAGTAGTCACGAGAGGCAAAGAAGGGGCATATATTTTAAAAAATAAAATTCAATCAATTTATTGCCCAGCCTTTGCCAATCAAGTTATAGATAAAGTTGGAGCAGGTGATGCAATGTTAGCAATTATTTCTATATGTCTTAAAGCTAAGGTCCCAGAGGATTTGGCAATATTTATAGGTTCTTTAGCAGGCGCTAATGCAGTAGAAAGTATTGGTAACAGTAAATCTATAAATAAAAGAGAAATTTTAAGACAAATCGAGTACATGATTAAATGATCAAAGAAAATTTTTTTTATAAACACAACAAAGTTTTTCAAGAACTTATAAAATTAGACACAAATTCTATTTCAAAACTATTAATCTTTAGAAAGTGTTTATTAGAGGTTCAAAAGAAAAAGAAAAAAGTTTTTGTTTTTGGAAATGGTGGAAGTGCTGCCATAGCAAATCACTTCCTAATAGATTTGATAAAAAATACAAAAATCCGAGCTATTAATCTTAACGAAACCAGTATAGTCACTTGTTTAGCGAATGATTATGGTTACGAAAACTGGGTAAAAAAAGGTATTGAGTTGAGTGCTGATAAAGGAGATTTAGTTATTATAATTTCCTCAAGTGGAGAGTCAAAAAATATGATCAACGCGTGCAATTTCGCAAAAAAGAAAAAATTAAAAATTGTTACCTTCACAGGTTTCAAAAAAGGCAACAAAGTAAGTAAACTAGGAAATATAAATTTTTGGATAAATTCGAAAAAATACAATCATATAGAAAATTCTCATCAATACCTGTTACTTTCAATAATAGACTCATTTTTAGAATAGTATGAAAAAAATAATTGTAATTGGAGGAGCAGGTTATGTTGGATGCAGATTAGTACCTGAACTTTTAAATCAAGGTTACCAAGTTACCGTATATGATTTATTTATATACGGTAATAACCTTCCAAAAAATGAGAAAAATTTAAATATAGTGGAAGGAGACATTAGAGATATAGATAAATTATCTAAATCGATTGAAAATCACAAAATCATAATTCACTTGGCTTGTATCTCTAACGACCCAAGTTTTGAGCTTGATCCAAAATTAGGAAAAGAAATAAATTTAGATTGCTTTGAACCACTTATCATTGAGTGTAAAAAAAAGGGAATTGAACACTTTATATATGCTTCATCATCTAGTGTTTATGGAGTAAAAGATTTAAAAGAAGTTACTGAGACAGCCTCCTTGGAACCTTTAACTGATTATTCAAAATTTAAAGTAAAATGTGAGGAAATTTTGCTTTCTCACACAAATAGTAATTTTTTGGGCACTGTAATTAGACCAGCTACTGTTTGTGGTTATTCTCCTAGGCAAAGACTAGACTTAGTGGTTAATATTTTAACTAATTTTGCCTATTTCAAAAAAAAAATAAAAATTTTTGGAGGTTTCCAACTTAGACCTAATATTCATATTTCTGATATGGTCAATTCTTATCTATGCATAATCAAATCTGAAAAAAGTAAAGTTAAAGACCAAATTTTCAACGTTGGATTTGAAAACCATTCTGTTCAAAAGCTAGCTGAGTTAGTAGCATCAAATATTGATGATAAAATTGATTTAGAATATCTCGACTCAAATGATAATAGATCTTATCACATAGACTCTAAAAAAATTTCTACAACTCTTAACTTTAAGCCTAGAAAAAATATTAATGAGGCTATCAAAGATTTAATTGAAGCATTTCGAAAAAAAACTTTACATGATACTTTTGATAATGAAGAATATTTTAATATAAAAAAAATGCAAAAAATAAATTTAAGATAATTAATGAAAGTTAGATACTCATATTTAAAAGATCAATTTGATAATTGTCCAGAATTATGGGCTAAGTTAAAAAAATTTGTTAGTACGGGAGATTTCACTTTAGGAAAACCTTTACTACAGTTTGAAAAAAGGTTTGCAAAACTAATCGGCACGAAGTATGCAGTAGGAGTAAATTCTGGCACAGATGCGATCAAACTAAGTCTCAAAACATTAAATATAAAACAAGGCGACGAAGTAATTACAGCTGCAAATACATTTGTTGCAACTATTGGAGCTATAACAGAGCTAGGTGCTAAGCCTGTGTTTGTTGATTGTGATGATACATTTTGCATGAATGTGGATCAAATCAAACAGAAAATTACAAAAAAAACAAAAGCAATCGTTCCGGTACATTTCACTGGTTATATGACTAATATGATAAAATTAAAAAAATTATCAAAAAAATATAAAATTCCAATTATAGAAGATGCATGTCAGTCAATTTTAGGTTCGATAAACAAAAAAAATGCTGGAACTTGGGGTGAATTTGGTGCCTTTTCATTACACCCTTTAAAAAATATAAACGTCTGGTCTGACGGTGGTATAATTACTACTAACAATAAAGCTTATTATAAATATCTTCTATTGTTAAGAAATCACGGTTTAGTTGATAGGGATACAGTAAAAATTTCAGGATTTAACTCTAGACTAGACACTTTTCAATCAGTAGTTGGTAATTGGTTGCTACCAAAAGCCCATACGATAGCGAACAATAGAATAAAAAATGCGAAATATTTTGATAAAAACTTTAATAAAATCAAACAGATTACAATTCCGCCTAGACCAAAAAATTATAAAATTGTATTTCATCTATATATCGTATTTGCAGAAAAAAGAGATCAACTATATCTCTATTGCCATTCAAAAGGTATAGAGGCTAAAATTCATTACCCCAAACCAATGTATCTACAAGAGTCACTCAAATACCTAAAGCATAAAAAAGGAGATTTTCCAGTGACTGACTCTCATACTAGAAAAATTATAACTTTTCCATGTGATCAGCATTTAAATAAAAAACATTTAGATTACATAATTAAGACAGTGAAAGATTTTTACAAACATAAATGAAAATTCCTTACGTAAATTTAAGAAAACAATATTTAGAGGAAAAAAATCAACTAATTTCTAAAATTAAAAAAGTTTTAAATTCTGGGGAATATGTAGGTGGTGATGAGGTAAAAAAGTTCGAAAAAAAAATATCTAAATTATTAAATGTAAAACACTGTATAGCACTTAATAGTGGTACAGACGCCCTTACTTTAGGATTATATGCCCTAGGTGTTAGAAGCGGAGATGAAGTGATTACAACTTCTAACTCTTTTATTGCTTCTACTGCAGTGATAGTTCACTTGGGCGCAAAACCTGTATTTGTCGATATTAAAAAAGATCAAAATATAGATCCAAGACTTATTGAAAAAGCTATAACAAAAAAAACTAAAGTTATAATGCCTGTTCATCTTACGGGTCGTGTTTGCGATATGGAAAGAATATTAAAAATAGCAAAAAAATATAATTTACAAGTATTAGAAGATGCAGCTCAAGCTGTGGGATCAAAATTTGCAGGAAAATTCTCAGGTACCTTTGGCACTATAGGCTGTTTTTCTGCTCATCCTTTAAAAAACTTAAACGCTATTGGCGACTCTGGTTACTTAACTACTAATTCCTCGAAGATTGCTAATATGATTCTAGATTTAAGAAATCATGGAATGACCAACAGAAATGTGGTGAAAAGCTTTGGTTATGTTTCAAGAATGGATAATTTACAAGCAGCTATCTTAAATTTCAGATTAGATAGGTTAGAAAGTGTTGTAAAAAGAAGAAGAAAAAATGTAGAAATATATTTAAAAAATTTAAATAATAATTCAATTTTTATACCAAAAGAAACAAAAAAAGAATTTAATACTTATCATACTTTTGTTGTACAAGTTCCAAAAAGAGATAGTTTAAAAAAATACTTAAAAAAAAATGGTGTTGAGACCGCAATTC
>MDTA01225969.1_pt1 | contig 17470 bp, 3 predicted proteins | sample 811151 | NCBI WGS metagenome assembly MDTA01 (sample SAMN05326648, study PRJNA326480) | marine metagenome | isolation source: seawater | place: Indian Ocean: South | collected 2010
GGCGAAACACTTGAAGGTCAAACTAGTCCAGGAGACGATGATCCTACAGATGTAAACACACCAGAGGGCGGTACTGAATTAGGAAACGGATTTAAAGATAAGGCTACAGGTGCCCTGGGCAAAGCAAGTGAATTTAAAGATGCAGTTGGTAATGCTGTAGACGGAGCCGGCAATGCTCTGGGTAATGCTTTAGGAAAATATACAGATATGATTCCTAATTTAGAAAGTATCCCAGGTTTAAATAATTTCTTACCAGCAAGTATGCAGGATTTAATGAGTTTACAAAACATGGACGGAATGTTAGCCGCATTTGGAATAGCCATTCCTGCATTTAGATTTCCAACAGGTAATGCACTAGGCGATAAAATAGTAGGATTATCTAAAGAACTAACAGAACTAGAAGCAAGATTAGGACAATTTAGTTTAGATGGTTTTGACTTACCCATTGACATAGACGGATTTAATGTTGATGCACTAAAAGGAGAAATTACAGATGCAGTTGCTAGTGTAACAGAAGCAATTAGTAAAGCAGAAGGATTGTATGATCAATATGGAGATCTAACACAGGCAGATAAATTAAGAAGCGGACATCCTAATTACAGCATAGATGGACAAACAGGCAAAGCAATGGGTTCAATGGGAATAAACTCTAATAATTACCTTGCAGTAAAAGAAGAACTTAATAAAAAAGGTATAGATGTTGCAGTTGATGGACCAAGTTTAATTTTTACAGACAGAAAAACAGGAAACAAAATTGTAGATATTTCAAATGGCATAGGGCCTATTGGAACACAAATGGCCTTGAGAGGCGATATGAAACAAACTCATAAAGACATTTCAGAACTTATTACTGTAGATGTTAGTAGTAATCAATTATTGGCTCTTACAAGTTTTGCAAATCATATTGGCATTAATAATTTTGCTGGAAGTGAATTATTAATTGAATTAAACAAAGGCAATTACAGAGAAATACCAAAGTATATGAGACGATGGAGAACAGGCAAGGTAGGATTAGAAAGCGATGTACAAGTAAGACAAGATTATGTACAAAGAAGAGAATACGAAATAGAATTATTTTCTACACCTGACTGGCTAAATCTCACACCTGCTGAAATGGGTGTTACTAATGAAAATAATTTATCCTTTAGACAGTTAAGAATGATGTTAAAATCTGCTAAAGATAAAAAATTTATAGAACTGGGTTACAAAGTACAACCTGGACTTAGTGATGGTACAGGACTTATGGGCGGTAAATTTAGGCCTGATGTTGGATCAATAACTTCTTAATTTTCAAAAATTATTTCTTGTAACATGTCTGTTACAAAATTATTTAATAAAACTTCACTATGGCCTGCTTCTATAGTTACATTTTGAGTATTTTTAAAACCAGGCGGTGTTGCACCCTGACTATCACAAGATATCATACCGTCATTTGCTTTACCACCTAAACCTGCAACAGGATTTGCTCCTCTAGTACATATAATATTTGTATGTTTTCCATTAAAGTTTTTTTCTTGTAATAAAGATAATACTTCTGCACCTGGTTTTGTATTTTGAAATACCTTTGCATTACGCCAAAAGTAACCAAAAATTCTTGCAACAGGAGTACCTTGCCAAGGTGTTGCTATAGTAATTAAATGTTTAACTCGCCTGGGATATACACTAGCATACCAACTAGCAATTAAGCCACCAAAACTATGACCAACTAATACAACAGGTTTTTTACCAAACTCTCTTTCTTTTCTTATTCTTAATATTTCTACAATATCAAAAGGATCATCTTCCATATCATATGCAGGTGCAAAGAAAGGGTGTTCAGGCAACTTCAAAGTGTAATAATTAAAGTTTTCTGGACTAGCATTTGCCCCATGTAAGTAAATCACATTATTCATATACACATAATACACTAATTTTTAAATTTGTCAACTATTAATTAAAACTTGTTATAATGAATATGATAAATACTTGCATGGCAACATTATTTAAAGGATTCAGCACAGTTGATAAGGTTAGAGCACCATATACTCTGACAGACGCAGAATTAGTGAAAAGAGATTTACTAAATCATTTTTATACCAGACAAGGTGAGCGAATAATGAGACCCACATTCGGAAGTGTTATTTGGGATTTTTTAATGGAACCACAAGATCCAGATACACAAGAAATTATAAAAGAAGATATAGAAAGAATTATAAACAGTGACCCAAGAGTTGAGTTCCAGGAAACAAATTTATTAGTATTAGATCACACAATACAAGCAGAAGTAAAAATAAAATACAAATTGCTTAATAGTGAAGATACATTGTTTTTAGAATATGTCACAACTAGGACGGACGAAGCATAATGGCAACAGTTAATAGACAAAATAATTTATTTGCGGCGGAAGATTGGAAAATTGCTTACAAAGTTTTCAGTCAGGTAGATTTCCAAGCATATGATTTCGACTCAATTAGGACAGCACTTGTTGAGTATGTAAGAACAAATTTTCCAGAAAACTTTAATGACTATACTGAAAGTTCTGAATTTATTGCAATACTAGAATTATTAGCATTTTTAAGTACAAGTATTGCATTTAGAATGGATATAAACACTAGGGAAAATTTCCTAGAAACAGCAGAACGAAGAGACTCAGTTTTTAAACTTGCAAGAATGTTAGGTTATAATCCTAAAAGAAATATTCCTGCAAGTGGTTTAATGAAACTATCTGCTGTTACAACAACAGAATCTCTAGTAGATAGTCAAGGAAATCAGTTATCAAATCAGAAAGTATTTTGGGACGATGCAAACAATCCTGATAGTTATGAGCAATTTATAACCATATTAAATTCTGCTATGAGTAGTACAAATAGATTTACTGCTCCTGTCAAAACAGGTAAAATTGCTAACATTAATACAGAAAAATATTTAATTAATAGTGTAATAGGAAGTCCTATAGCACACTCATTTACTATAAATGCAAATGGCGTAAACAGACAATGTGAAATAGTAAATGGAGATTTTGATGATGGAAAATTCTTTTACGAAAAATACCCAGACCCATTAAATGATTTTGGTATATTTTACAGAAATGATGGACAAGGAATAGCAAGTAATAATACTGGTTTCTTTTTATTATTTAAACAAGGACAGTTACAGTTTCAAGACTTTGATTTCACAACATCAGTTGTAAGCAGAGTGCAAGATATAAACATTCAAAATATTAATGAAACAGACATTTTTGTACAAGAAATTACAACAGGCGGTACCGTATTAAACCAATGGACAAAAATACCAAATACTGTAGGCCAAACTTTAAATTATAATAATCAGGAGTTAGGCACAAGAAATATGTATGCATGTGAAAATCTAAATAATGACGGCATTAGAATAAGATTTCCAGATGGTAACTTTGGTAATATTCCTAATGGTATATTCAGAGTGTGGTACAGACAAAGTGACGCAGAAATTTATACAATACAACCAGACGATGCTACAAATTTAAGTGTAAATATTCCTTATGAAAATGGTGCAGGAGAACAACACACTCTAACATTATCTTTTGGGTTAAGATCTGCAGTGAATAATAGTTTACCAGCAGAAAGTCTTGCTAATATAAAAGCAAATGCACCACAGACTTACTATACACAAAACAGAATGGTAAGTGCCCAAGACTATCAGGTTTTCCCGTCAAGCCAATCTGCAAATATTAATAAACTAAAGGCAACAAACAGAACACATGCTGGTCATAGTAGATACATAGATATTACAGACCCTACAGGCACATTCCAAAGTATAGAGTCTTATGCTGAGGACGGTGTAATTTATGCAGATATAAGTAATAGTTCAGAAGATTTTACAATTAATGAAAATAATACAGCAACTGAAGTTGTTAATAGTGTATTACCATTATACTTAAAGAAACAAAATTTAAATAATTTTGTATATAATACATTTAGAAAAAGTGTTATTTCAACTACACCTGCTACATTTGATACAAGTGGCAGAACAATTAACTGGAACACACTTCCAGTTAAAACACAAAATACAACAGGATATCTTACAGAAACAACTCTAGTAAGTGGTGTTACTACAACAAGTGTGTTAATAAACAATACAGCAGAAACATCCATGTTTAAGGAAAACAATTTTATAAAATTTGTTGACCCTAACAATATTGCAGATTACAAATGGGTAAGAATTACAAAAATAGATAATAACGGACAATTATCAAGTGGATTAAGTACATCAACAGGTCCTATAAGTTTAAGTAGTACTGTAGAAAATGGTTACAAGGCAAATGAAATAATTGCAACATTAAGGAAAACATTCACAGCAACTGAGCAAACCACAATCATAAATGAAATAAACAATAAAAGAAACTTTGGTATAGGTTATGACCCTTCTGCAGATGAATATTATATTGTACAAAATCAAAATTTAAGTTTACCAAATAATGGAGTTTTGCCAGAGTTTAGTTATGCAAATGCCAAAGACACATCAGGCACAAATGCAGATGCAAGTTATTTGATACATTTTAAATTTAATGCAATATCAACAAACTCTTACAGTTACAATGTAAGTGTTAGAGGATTAGACTATGTTATTCAAAGTAAAGAGGACTTAAAATTTTACAATGTAAAAAGTGTCAAAATTACAGACAATACTACAAAAGCAGTTAGAGATAAAATAACTCTTAATACATTAAACACAAAACCTGGTGTTACAGAAGTATTTAAGTGGTATGATAACGATAATGATAACTTAGGGGAAGCATGGGAAAGCCAAGAAACAGGACAAAGATATACACCTTTATCAACGTTACCTAACATTCCATTAAGAAGCAGAAACTATTTTTGGTACGATATAGATCTTGAGTGGCAAAGCAATTTTGGGTTACTAAGAGGTGGTGATAGTGCCGCAAATGTTGTAGCAAATAATAGGTTTGTTGACGAAGCAACAGTAAACCTAAATACATATTTTGAAGATAATTCAACTTTTGAAAATAGATCAAATGTAACTATTGCAAATGTAAGTGGTAGAATTGAACATTTTCCTGCTAATATTGTAATTAACTTTGACAATACAACATTTGGCTACAATTTATTTGATAGCGATGGTAATGTTAATTTTAAACAAGAAAACATTGGCACAGGTGCAGTAGAATTTTACAGAGGTAATTCAACAATTTTTTCATATGGTACAAACGGTAATACTGCTAATGTAAGTGCATCAGGCAAATTAGTTTTATCTAATGCCAATGCTACTGCACAAACAGGTACATTAACTTATACTGGATTGCAAACAGCAACAGGATTTTTACATGCCGCAGACAGTAGCACTAATTTTAGTGTAGACAAATTAAATGTAATATACCTTAATGATAAAGAAAAATTAGATAAGGATATTGTATGGACAATATCAGATACATTTAAAGAAGCAGACGGGTACTGTGATCCCAGAAAAGTAAAGGTTGCACCTATAGATTCAGATGAGGATTTAGTTCCAGATGATCCATTACAATATGATGATTTTGTTAGTCCACAAAGTTTAGTATTTTTTGAATATTACACAGATTTTGATGGATATACCTATGATAGACCAGTAAGTGGAGTATTTCTAGATTACAGAGGAGAAACCAGTATAGATTTATCAAATACTGATTTCTTATCTCCAAGTAGTTATTTAAATCAAACAGCATGGAATACTGTAGGATATCTAATTGTAGATACTCTAGCAATAGCAGAATCTTTAAACAATACAGAAACAAGATATAATGGATTAGTAATATATGTTACAGAAAACAAAAAAGTTTATCAAATGCAGGCCAGCAGTACAGCACCTGCAACTATTACTTTAAATGAAAGTTCTGATTATATAGTAAGAGAAGGAAGAGCAAGTACTCAAAACACAGCAATACTTGATCCACAAAATGTGATATTAAAATGGAATCACACAGCACCTAACGATGTTAGAATTGACCCAAGTATTAGTAATGTTGTAGAAATGACAGTTCTTACTCAAACATATTATAATGAAATTTTAAAATATCTTAATGTTCCTGGTACACCTTATCCTGTAACACCTACAAGTGAAGAACTTAGTAATGAATTTACAAAATTAAATGAGTTTAAATCTGCAAGTGATACACTAGTATTTAGAAGTTCAAAATTTAAATTATTGTTTGGCTCAGATGCTGAAGAGGCCTTCCAAGCAAAATTTAAAATTGTAAAACTTCCAGGCACAAATTTAAGTGATAATGAAATAAAGGCTGGTGTTATAAGATTATTTAATCAATATTTTGAAGCAGATAATTGGGAGTTTGGAGAAACATTTTATTTTACAGAACTATCAAGTTTTATACATCAAAATTTAGGAAATGCTATTGGAAGCATTTTAATACTTCCTAAAAATACAGCAGGAAATTTTGGAGACTTATTCCAAGTAAAAGCAGACCCTAACGAATTATTCATTAGTACTGCAACAGTTAATGATATTTCTATAGTAGAAAAAATTACTTCACAAACATTGAGAACTGATAGGTAAAGATGGCAAAAATTTACGAACAATTACCAGTAGTAAATCAAACTACAGCAGTAAAAAACTTTTTTGAAAGTACTGTTGAGCAACTATTTGCAGAAGCAAATAGTGAAATAATTACTGGATTTATTGGAAAGAAAACTAGTAACGATCACAATGTAGATGTTGCTTATCTAAGTGAGCCTACGATAGATAGATCTTTTTATAGTTTATCACCCGTAATTAATACACTAAATTTGACATCAGGCAAAAGTGAAGACTTTATATTTTTTGATGAGTATATTAATACTTTAAAAATATATGGTGCAAACACAATTAATCAGGATAAAATATTTTCTTCTGATTTCCAGGCATACATGCCTCCTGTAAATGTTGATAAATTTTTAAACTTTCAGGAATATTATTACGATCCAGAAACTACAGCAAATTGTCATACGGTTGTTAATTGGGCCGCTAATACGGATTTCAAAGTAAATCAAGTTATTAAAAATGGCACTGATTATTATATTGCAAACAGAGACTTTAAATCTGGAGCATCGTTTGTAAAAGATGCATCAATAGATACATACACATTTACTTCAGATATTACTCAAAGCACCAGTGCTGTAGTCACTACAAATCAGGATCATAATTTTTATTCTGGAGATAAAGTTGTTATTACAGGTGTAAGTGGTATGACAGAAGTTAATAACCAAACTTACTATATAGAAAAAATTACGTCGAGAACTTTTAAACTTTATACAGATAAGGATTTACGCACACCATTAGACAGTACAGGATTTACTGCATGGAGTTCAGGCGGTAAGATAACACACGAAAGTGGGCCTACAGCAATTACTCTTACAGGTAATGTTACAAATTATATTGATGTTGAAAGAGATATCACAAATAAAAAAACATATACACCAATAGGTGGTATAGCATTTCGTAATGGAATGATAGTTAAGTTTAGTGGAGACTATGTTATTTCCACTACAATTACTAAAGACACAGATTACATTGTTGAAGGCGTAGGCGAAAGCATAAAATTAGTAGATAGGACAGCAAGTAGATCAGCACCTTTTTCAGTTGTAACTGGAAAAGATTATATTTTATTAGGCAGAGGCTCAACTAATAAAAATATTTGGAGTAGAATAAATTATTGGTGGCATAAAGACAATTACATAGATGCTACAGACAGAATACCTAATCAAAATAAAAGAGCATTAAGACCTATATTAGAATATGATGCAGATTTGGAATTATTTAATCATGGTACAAATTACAAAGGAAATGTAGATTTAGCGATAACAGATTTAACATTTGTACAAGCAGGAAATTTAGATCCTAACCAATTAATAGATGGTGAAGAACTTCCTGCAGGTAATGTTACTCCTAAATACAGATGTATTTTTCCAAATGAAAGTAGCAGTATAAGTCAAAGTATTTACGAGATTACAACATCAGGCTCTACATTATCGTTTACTGCTGTAGACACTTTAGCATCTGGCGATACTGTTAGCATACACAGAGGCTTTAACGGTATAGGAACAGAATACTATTATGATGGAGCATCATTAAATTTAGCACAAACCAAGCCTAATAGATCAACAGCACCTTTATTTAATTTATATAAAGATGACAAAACATATTTAGGTGATACAAGTTTATATCCCCAAAATAATTTTAGTGGAAATAAAATATTTGGACATAAAGTAGGCACAGGCGTAAACGATACTGAATATGGTTTTCCTTTAAGTTTTAAAGCATTTAAAAGTGCAAGTGAAATACAGTACGAAAATTATGCATTAACTAGTTTATATGAATTTACTGCAATAGGTTCTACAACACCTACAGAGCAGAAGGGTTATTTTTACTATAAACTACTTAAACCCACAATAGAGTATCATACATTATTTAAAAATACCAATAAAAGGCATAAGCAAAGGATATCTACTCATTACGAATTAACAACAGTTGATGTTGACCAAAGTAAAGTAATTTATTTTGCTGGAGGTATCCCTAATGCAGATGCTAACAATAATAGTAGTTATGATATTTTAGTAAAAGTAGACGGTAAAGATAACACTAACTTTACATATAATGGTAATGGATTTATAAAATTTAATAGTTTTGATTTTGTAAAGGGAACATTAATAGACATAAGTATTAAATCAAATACAGGACTTATTTCTGAGAATAGTATTAGTAAATATGATCTGCCTTTAAGTTGGAGAGGAAATCCTCTTAATGTAGACAAAACAGATATATCAGAGCCAGAATATTTAGAGCATATTACTAACTATATGAAAGGCCAAAAAGGTTTTACAGGCAATGTTTTGTCTGTAAACAATTTTACTAGTACTGATAAAGAATTACAATATGCTACTGACATTGTAAAAACAACACAAGATACAATGCTAGGTGCATATCTTTTAAATGATAAGCCACACAATTTAGTAGATGCATTAAGATTTAATAGTAAAGAGTATTCTAAATATAAAAATAGATTTATAAATGAATTAACAAATTACTTCAATAACTTTGATATAGAAAATTTAACAAATGAATTTATTTTAGAAAAAGTATTAAGAAACGTAATATCATTTAGTGTAGGCAGAAAAGTATTTAACCAAACATATTTGCTACCTTTTGGGGATAATTTTTACGAAGAAAATATTACTATTAATGATACATCAGTTGTAGATTATACAGCAAGTACATATTACGATTTAGATAAAGTAGAAAATAGTTTACTGATATACAAAGATAGAGGTTCAGAAAGAACTTTATTATGTGTAGATAAAGATTACACATATAAGTCTTATAATCCAATTACAATTAGTTTATTAAATGTCTCCACAACATTTAACACAGGAGATGTTTTAACATTCAAGTTTTATGATGCAGAAAGGGATAGTGCTCAATGTCCTCCAACACCTAGTGCTATGGGACTTTACCCACTATACCAACCTGCTAAAGAATCTGATGACAGTTTTCAAACTGCTCAAACATTAATATTAGGTCATGACGGTTCTAGAACTTTAATGTTTGGTGATAGAAGGGACGATATAATATTAGAATTTGAAAATAGACTTTATATTTCAGCAAAAGCAGAATTCAGAAATGCAAACAGTTTAGGAAATTATAGTGCTGTTGATATTAGACCAGGATATTTTAGAACTACTGATTACGAATCTACAGATTGGAACGATCTTTTAAATTTAAGTTTTTCTAATTGGGTATCAGAAAATAAAGTTGATCCAATATCTAATGACTTTTATGATTTAAGTAATGAGTTTACATGGAACTATAGAGGAGTAAGCAATATACCAGGACACTGGAGAGGTTGGTACGAATATTATTACGATACTTTTAGGCCTCATACACATCCTTGGGAAATGTTAGGCTTTACAGAAGAACCTACTTGGTGGGATACCACATATATAACTTCTACATATACAGATTATGGTAGTAATAATATACCAATGTGGACAGATATAGAGCAAGGTAAAATTGTTAGTGGTCCTAGAGAAAATATTACAAATGATTTTTATAAAAATACAGAGTTTAATCCTTTCAGAAGAGTAGGATTATTAGATCTTTTACCAGTCACAAGTAGTGCAACACTTAAATCTCCATATGATATTACATCTACAGGAAGTACTACACTTACTCCTACATGGACAAATGCAACACCTAATACTAGTTTAGGATATGTTACAACAAGTTTTAGAAATCTAGATGGGATAAATGTTAAATTTGATGGATCTAATGTTTACTTAGAAAGCAACAACATTGTTAGTCATAGTATCACAATAACAGATACCAGTGCAAATTATGTTAATGCTAATTCACAAACACTTAGTTACATTATACCAAGAAGAAATTTAAATACTGTATCCTTGTCAGATAGTTCAATGGGTCATCCTGCAGTTGCAGTAGCAAATAATGGACAGCCAATTTATAATGTACAAGACACCAAAGTATGGACAGCATTAGACGGTACAGCATCTGTATATCATTTTAATAGAGTAGAATCCGAAACTAGCCCATTTGCATTAGGAAATGTAAGTGATAGTGGTGTACAGTACTACCATACTCTAAATGCAGACATAGTTGGTTCGTCTGTGTGGGGTAATGCTACTACACATTCAGGTATTGTTGGTTGGTCATTTGATGGGATACCAATTTACGGACCATATGGATATACTTCTTATCATGCAAATGGCGAAATAAAAACAAACACAATTACAAATATAAAAAGTAATTTTGAATTAAGATCAGGAACAAGAGCAACAGGACCTGGCGGTGCTCATACTGGAGAATTTACAGAAGACTTTGTATATAATTCTGCATTAGAAGGCACAGACGGTTATGTAGGCGGTTCAAGTGCTATAGGAAAATACAATCTAAGGTATGGTAAAACACCAGATTCTCCAAGTACAGCAATTAAATTTTATGTGTGTACACAAGATGACAATGGCAACCCAATGTTTCCTTATCATGTTGGAGGCGGCACAAAAATAGTAGGAGCAAGTTCAACAGTTTATGGCAACAAATATTATCAGGTTCCTAGTTTAAACAGTTTTAATAATAGTGCTAACTTTGACGCCACAGCCACTGATGCAATTACAAGTGTGTTTAGTGAAGTTCAATCTTCAACAAATAATATAAGTGACTCATGGAGAATAGGAGATGGTGCTCCAGTAGAAAATGCATGGAAATATTCTGTAGAATATCCGTTTGCAGTTGTAGAAGCATTACTGATTGCTAAACCAGGAATATTTGCTACAGTATATTCAGATCCTACTAAAATAACAAAACCATCTGCAGACGTAAGAAGTTACATTAGTACAGAAACAAGGAAAAAATGGCTGTTTCAAGATACTACAGATTTCCAAATTCATGGAGATAAAGACACAAATGGAAATGTAATTGCAAATATTGGATATACACAATTTATACATTCATGGTTAAACTTTCAAGGCTTAAACAGTACAGACGATTTTGCTAATAAATTAAGAACACTAAATTTAAAATTAGGACATAGATTTGCAGGATTTGTAGATAAAGACACAATGCGCCTAACATTAGATCAGTATAGTTCTACAGGCTCATCAACAAACTTAATTTTGCCTGACGAAAATATAACAGTTGATATTCATGATTCAGGCTATAAAACAAGAAATTTTTACAGTGGTGTAATTGTAGAAAAAACTAGTGTTGGTTGGAAAGTAAGAGGATATGATAAAAAATTAGGTTACTTTGAAACATTACAATTAGATACAGATGGTCCTACCGAAAGTGTACAAGTAGGTGGAGATACAGTAAGCCATAGTACTTGGACAGCAAATGTTTCATATTCAAATAACTCTTTTGTAATACATAATGGTGCCTATTACAGAGCAACAAGTGATGTTCCCAGCAGTGAAACCTTTAATGTGTTGTTTTGGCAATCTATAGGTTCATTACCACAAGAAAATAGTGCTACAGCAGTATTTTATCAAAAATCTACTAATGTTGTTGAACGTGTTTATTATGAAACAGAATATACAGATGCACAAAGTTTATTTAATTTTTTAATTGCATTAGGAAGATTCCAAGCCAGAGCAGGATATGATTTAACAAATTATGATGTTAGTATAGGAGATACCAGAGATTGGTTATTTGCCGCAAAACAATATCTGTTCTGGACAACAGGTAGTTGGCAAGTAGGAAACACTATAGAATTGTCACCATTAGCAAACAATCTGAAATTTACACCGCCCTTAGGATATGTAGCCAAAGTATCTAGATCAGAAAGAGACATGTTCTCTATTATGGATCAAACAGGTATGGCTATAGAACCTACAGAATGTGATATTTTAAGAGAGGGAACAAGTATAGAAATAATACCTCCAACAGGTGTAGAAATTTATGGCATAGTTTTATATAACAAAGAAATAGAACATGCTATGGTTGTAGATAATGTTACTGATTTTGCAGACACAATATTTGATCCTGTTATTAACCAGAGGCAGAATAGAATTAAACTAAAAGCAACTAGAACTGCAAATTGGGACGGTAAATTAAGCACACAAGGATTTATTGTAAGTGGAGACGAACTTATCCCTAATTTAGATAACCTTGCACAAACAATGGGTAGATACAATGAACTAGGATATGTACCAGTTGAAAGAGATGTATATGAAGCAAGTAGAAGAATATACGGATACAATGAAAGGTCTTATCTTAATGAATTAGATATTACAGATGATAATCAGTTTGAGTTTTATAAAGGAATAATACAAAATAAAGGTACTGGTAATAGTTTAAGCAGAATAGCAAGAAGTAGTAAAATCGTTCAGGGAGATATGAACGTTTATGACGAATGGTGTATCAAAGTTGGAGACTTTGGTGATGTTGCAAACGACCAAAGTATAGAACTTAATATTACAAGAGCAAATGTTGTACAAGATCCGCAACTAGTTACCCTTGCTTTCCCACAAGATACCACAGGTACAATATCAAGTATAAGAATTGTTAATGCAAAACATAGATACTTTGACTTACCTACGGTTACAATTAATAGCCCAACAACAGGAAGTAATGTTGCTACAGTTGTACCAAGTTTACATAGTAATGGAGAAATTAGTTCATTTGAAATTACAAATGCAGGAACAGGCTATGTTGCTGGTACAAGTTTAACTATAGAAACAGCAAATATTACAACAAATGATACAAGCCAAGCATTTACAAGAGTAGATGCTATGTCTGATCAATATATAACAGTTAAAGAATACAGTGGCTCTAATTCAAGTTTACTAGTGAGTAGTAATGTTGCAAATATATCAGGACTAGGCACCTTAACAATTACTGACGCAAGTGGAAATGCAAATATTTCTGCATCGTTTAATTTAGGAAGTATTACAGATGTTGCCAATATTGCAACAGCAATTAATACAAATGGTACAATTAATAGCAGTATTACAGCAGAAGTTATTACAAATAGTGGTGTAAGTAATGTTAGCAGTAATACAGCAAATGTAGGCTACTTTACATATTTAAAAATATCAGGAAATGATTTTGTTTTAAGTGATAATGATAGCAACGTAACATTAGGAAAATTACATCTTGGAAATAGTTCTATTAGATATCAACCTAGACAAAGATATAAATTAACTACAGCAAACAATACAGTTAAAGCAAATATATCTATTACAGTGGCAAACACGGCTGTAGCAAGTAGTAATTTTGATTATGACGCAGGAGATAGGTGGCAAATACAACCTCTTGCAGACACTACAACAGGTAGTGTAACATTTGGATTAAGTACAACCAGCACAGGTATTACAACTAATTTAATAAATGGTAGTACTAGTTTTGACACAATAAATTTCACTACTATAGATAATTATGATTATGCTTTTGTTGACGTTTACATAGATGGTGATTATATTGAAAACGAAGGAGATTTAATATACTATACTCTTACTGGTACTGGTATAACATTTGCTAACGTAGAACTATTACCTAAAAAACAAATAACAACAAGTTCTAATGTTTACATTATAGAACATTCTACTATAGATTTTGTAGATACATACAAAGGCGATGTACCAGGTTCTATTTTAAATATAAAAGCAACTACAAATGATGATTTAACAGCAATAGTATCTGCTGTAAGAAATTACGAAATTACACCAGATGCTAGTGATGATGAAATTATACTAATAGATATAGACGATAAAAACAGATTCCTTAAAAAACCTACAGGACTTAAAACTGATGAACTATTCAAAACAACATCAAATGTTAGTGCTTTAGGTATTACAGATAGTAAATTTAATCCTTTACCTAATGCAGGATATGTAAATAGAAATAATGTTAATTTTAGTGCATTTAATGTACCTAGTATTAACCAATTATTTGCAGAAAATATTACATTTAAACCTGAAGCAAATGATACAATACATTTAGCAAAAGCAGAAAATCAAGATTGGAACGTATATCAATTAAAAGATGCTAATTCAACATTAAGTTTTGTTGAGCAAGACGGTACTACAGAAACTGCGTACTTATACATGAGCGATGTAGACTTGTTTAGTTATGTAGACAATAATGCTATAGGCGGCACAGACAATAGTAGATATTTAGATTATCATTTGGTAATTAAAAATGCAGATTTAAGCGATGAATTTGTTGTATGGACTAACCAAGAAGTTGTAGAAAAGAAAGGTGTTAAAATTTCAGATTTTGCAGGTGTAGATATGCTAACTGCAAATATTACTAGCATAGGACCATCTAATGTTTTAACAATTAGTAATATTACACCAGCAATTACAGACACCGCAGTTGCCACAGCAAACACAACTGGTAGTGCAGGTACTATCCAAATCAATACAAGTGTTTACAACCTTGAAAATGGAGATACTGTAGGCTTTGCAGAATCACAACCTTCACAATTTACTTTTAATACAACTAGTGAAGAGCAGGTTACTGTAACAGAAAATGCTACTGTAAGTACAGGTTCTAATGTAGCAAGTTTTACGGCAAATGCAAACTTAACATTAGCAAACGTTAAATTTAATAGTAATTCAACTATTATTCCTATAAGCACACTAGAAGCGGCTCAGTATGCAAATACAACTACCACAGCAAGTGGTACAGAATACATGATTATAAATGTAGGTACTACAAACTTTAATACTGTTGGTGCAACAGGAACACCTGCTGTGGGAGATATATTTACAGCAAACGTTTCTGGTGCATTGACTGGAAATGGTATTGTAGCGGCTACAACAGGTGTTACATACATAAATGAAAGTAATATTACTTTCCCTAATAGTGTTTTAGAAGGTTCTGGTAATCAAGTTAATATGACATTTGTAGATAATAATCTACTTAAATTAACAGTTGCTAATATACATCAAAGTGGCGCAAACATAGTACAATCAGGAAGAAGTATAGAATTAATTTCTTCAAATACTACGTTTAATGGACAATCATTTACGATTCAAGATGTTGGCGAACACTTTATTACTATTAGAGGAGACAATTTCCCATTAGTAGAAACAGGAAATGTTGAAGTTGTAGACGTTGCTACTTTGAATATTACTGGATTTAAATATAATAATCATAGTAACTTACATACAAATGAGTACACAATATCTAATGTTACAAGTTCTGGCTTTACAGTATATGATGCAAATGTTACAGCCAATATTGCACCTTCAGTTTTAAGTGTACGTTACTTTGGTAAAACAAAAATTACTGCAGATACAGTGGATCATAACTTAGCCGCAGGAGATATTGTAAAACTAATTGCAAATGCATATAGTGGATACTATTATATAGATAGTGCATCAGAAACAGAATTTGTAATTGATGCACCATATAATGAAAATGTAAGCAAATCAGGTAGTATTATAAAATCTGGAATGGTTATTACTACAGACAAAGCACACGGAATAGATCCCAAATATGTAGGAAAACGTATTGCTGTACACATGGCAGGACCAGATTACTATAATAGAGTATATACTGTATCAGGAGTTACATCAGGAACATCAAATACCATTACAATAGGCGATGCATTTAGTTATGCAGATGTGGCCAATGTACAATTTGAAACTTGGACAGCAAGTACATCTTTTACAAAAGGACAAAGAATTAAAAACGGCGATGTAATGTATGTAGCCGCAAATGATTTTACATCAGGCACTGAGTTTGAATCCGATAATTTAAATGTAGGTAAACCTGCGGTACTAACAACAATAGACCACAACAGAATAAAATTAAACAATACAGACATTATACTCAACGACATCAAATCAGAGGAAGATGTAGTAGATAGTATTAACAATGCAATGACACTTAGACGTGGTGCTGTTGATAATGATCATACACAGATATCGTTCCCAATGATAAGTGGAAGAAATGACAAAAAATTATTACCTATTTTAGGAGATTACAGACAAATTGCTGGTTACTCTCCATATGTAAACGCAGATAATTTGATGGATAGTCCACTTACAGATAATATGACAAGGGCAGGTAGTTTAAATTACAGAACTAATAAAAAAGGTTTTGTAAATGATCCTTTAAATCCATTATTCCCAAATGGAGACTTTGCAGGAAACAGTCCAGCAACTACATTAAATGTTGGGCCAGATAATCCAGTATATTTAGGACCTACAAATAATTATAATGATTATACAGATCCAACAAACATACCATTATATAACGTACCTGATCAAAATGGTACACCAACACCTGCTTCAGGAACAGACAGTGGTGCTAAACCAATATTAGATCCAAGAAAGGCATTGGCAAATATTGCCAAAAAACCTTGTGTGGATATGTGTAGTCCTATACATCAACCACCAACACCTCCAGTAAGTGGCGGAACTCAACCACCTCAACAAACAACAACATGTTATGGAGGTACATTACTAAATCCTGATAATGATAGTCCAGGAATAAAAATAGTAAGTGCTACTAGTCATGGTAAAAGAAGATGGACTAGTGATTGGGCAGGATATTATTCACTAAATGGATCACATGCAGGTTTTGTTTCACAACAAGGCGGACGTACTGCAGGATTAAGTGGCAGAGCATTAGCAGGTATAGTAATTTGGAGTGACAACGGAAGTACTAAAAACTTTAATATACAGATAAAATTTAAAGATGCAGGAACATTTTATGCACATGTTTACAACGCAGGAAGATCAGGTTATAATGATAGAACGTATGTAAACATATCTGGTGCAACTACTGGTAATGGCAGACAAAATTCAGTGTTTAGTGGTAAAAGTTTTAACTTTAGTACAAGGGCAGGTGTTGCCGAATTTACAGTTACAGCAGGACAGGTAGTTACATTTGCAGGTACATGTAAAGGTGGTGGAAATCACTGGCATGGTTTAGGTATGCATATTTCTGCAACTAGCACAGGATTAGAAAGTTGTGCTAAAACAACTATGTCATCTGTACC
>MDTA01010145.1_pt1 | contig 17466 bp, 14 predicted proteins | sample 811151 | NCBI WGS metagenome assembly MDTA01 (sample SAMN05326648, study PRJNA326480) | marine metagenome | isolation source: seawater | place: Indian Ocean: South | collected 2010
CATTTAATACATTAAGAAATTTAATTAGGAAAGCTAGGAACAAATATGATTTAGAACATGTTACTAGTTTTATTAAAAAAAATAAAAAAGAATTTAAATATAAAGAAATTGAATATAAAAATAAAAAAAACTGTGATTATAATCCTATAAAACTATCTTTAGATACCAGACACGATTTTGAGAATATCAGAAATGTTTTAAGTCAATTTAATTATAAAATTAATTTTTCACTGGATGATATATTGATTAAAAAAAATTTTTCTCAAATATTTAAAAAAAATTTACGCATAAAAACTAAAACTGGGCAGGAAATTTGGCAAAGAGCAAAAAAAACAATTGCTGGAGGCAATATGATTTTATCTAAAAATCCAGAAAGGTTTTTGCCTGATTTATGGCCAACGTATTATAAATCAGCTAAAGGATGTAAAATTGAAGACTATGACAAAAATTTTTACATAGATATGTCTTTAATGGGCATTGGGACAAATGTATTGGGATACTCAAATAAAGACGTTGATAATGCTGTTAGAAAAAACATTTTAAATGGAAATATGTCTACTTTAAATTGTAAAGAAGAGGTCTTGCTTGCTGAAAAATTGATTTCCTTACACCCCTGGTTTGATAAAGTAAAATTTGCAAGAACCGGGGGAGAAGCTAACTCAATTGCAGTAAGAATTGCAAGGGCATATTCAGGCAAAGATAATATTGCAATTTGTGGCTATCATGGTTGGCATGATTGGTATTTATCAGCGAATTTAAAGAATAATAAAAAACTAGATACTCATTTACTCAAAGGGCTTGAAACAACTGGTGTTCCTAAAAAATTAATCAAAACAGCGTTTCCATTTGAATATGGAAATTTTGATCAACTAAAAAAAATCTGTAAGAAAAATAATATTGGTACCATAAAAATGGAAGTTTGCAGAAATTCTGTTCCAAATAAACGTTTTTTAAAACAAGTAAGAAATTTTACACAAAAAAAAAAAATTATCTTAATATTTGATGAATGTACCACAGGTTTTAGAGAAACATTAGGAGGTCTTCATAAAAGAGTAAAAGTAAAGCCTGATATTTGTATTTTTGGAAAAGCATTGGGCAATGGATACCCAATCACTGCAGTGCTAGGAAAAAAAGATATCATGGACAGTGTAAAAAAGACATTTATCAGTAGTACCTTTTGGAGCGAAAGAACAGGTTTTGCCGCAGCATTAAAAACTATCGAGATTATGGAAAAAAATAAAACTTGGAGGAAAATTATTAAAATTGGAAACAAGATTCAAAAAAAGTGGAAAAATTTATTTAAAAATGAGAAATTAAATATTAAAGTAAATGGTATTCCATCATTATCGAACTTTATTTTTTATGATAATCATCAAAAATATAAAACCTTTATTACACAAGAGATGTTAAAAAAAAATATTTTATCTTCCAATCAAATATATTGCTCTATTGCTCACACAGACAAAATTTTAGAAAAATATTTTTTAAATCTAAAAAAAATAATTAAAGTTATAAGAAAATGCGAGAGTGGAGAAAGTATAGACAATTATTTAGAAACCAAAGTTTCAATAGCTGACTTTAAGAGGCTAAACTAATTAATTTTTAAATATTATATGAAAGTTTTAATTACAGGTGTTGCTGGATTTATTGGTTTCCATTTAGCCAAAAAACTTCTTGATAAAAAAATAAAGGTTATTGGAATTGATAATTTAAATAATTATTATGAAACCAGTATAAAACTACAAAGATTAAAAATACTTAAAAAGTATTCAAATTTTAAATACATATACGGTGATTTAAAAAATATTTCTATATTTAAAAAAAAGGAATTAAAAAATAATATTTATTATATTTTTCATTTTGCTGGTCAAGCTGGAGTAAGATACTCTATTAAAAAACCAAAAGAATATATAAAAGATAATACTATGGCTTATTTAAATTTACTTGAAAACTTTAAAAACTCAAAAAAACTTAAGGCTATTTTTTATGCTAGTAGCTCATCAGTTTATGGAAACGATACAGCAAACTCTTCAAATGCTTCACCAAAAAAACCAATATCCGTTTATGCAGTTTCTAAACTTAGTATGGAGTTATTATCAAGTGCATATTTATCACTTTACAAAATGAAATGTGTTGGTTTAAGGTTTTTTACAGTATATGGACCTTGGGGAAGACCTGACATGGCTTATTTTAAATTTTGCAACTTAATATACAAAAATAAAAAAATAGAAATTTATAATGATGGCAAACACTTTAGAAGTTTTACTTATATCGATGATGTTATAAGCAATATTTTATTAATCCAAAAAAATTTAGGAAAAATTAATTTTCAAAAAGAAAGCGTTTTTAATATAGGAAATCCCAAAAACGAGTCGCTCAAAAATTTTGTGAGTTTGATCGAAAAAAATATCTCTATTAAAGCGAAGAAAATCTATATAAAAAAACAACCAGGCGACGTTTTAAATACAAGATCTAATAACCGTATAGAGAATAAACTATTTAAATTTAAATTTGAAACCAATCTTGAAAAAGGAATAAAAAAATTTATTAATTGGTTTTTATTAGAATATGAAAAAAAGTAACAAAGTAACATTTGGTCTTTTAGGTCTCGGAGCTGTAGTTAAGGTAAGAGTACACAAGATGTTTATGAATGAGCTTCAGAATTCAAAAGTAGTCTGCGTTTTCGATAAAGATAAAAAAAAAACATTTGATTATTCAGAAAAATTTAAATGTAAATTTAATAAAACAGAAAAAGAATTTTTTTTAAATGATTTTGATTTTTGCTATATCTCAACTCCATCAGGCAGTCACTATGCCGATATTCTTAAGTGTTTTAAATACGGGAAACATGTTGTTGTCGAAAAGCCACCTACGCTTAAGATTAATCAGCTTTTATTACTTAACAAAATAGCGATTAGGAAAAAACTAAATTTTTATGTGATATATCAAAACAGAGAAAATAAAGCTGCAAAATTTGTTAAAAATTATTTAAAGAAAAATAAAAAAGATAAAACTGTATTGGTAAATTTGAACTTATTATGGTCAAGGCCTCAAAGTTATTATTCTCGTTGGCATGGAAAGTGGAAACAAGATGGAGGAGTATTGGCACAACAAGGAATACATTACATAGACCTACTTTGTTACTTTTTTGGAAAGCCTCTAAAAGCAATAAGTGTATTAAGTAATGTTAGCAACAAATTGGAGGCCGAGGATACACACATAGGTATTATTAAATTTAAGAATGCTACCTGCACAATAGGTTTGACCACAGCGTTAAGGCCAACTGATTTAAAGGGATCAATAGAGATAATTTGCCAAAAAAATATAATTAGATTGTATGGAAAAGCTTGCAATAAAGTCTCCATCGTAAATTATGGAAATAAAAAAAATATTAGAATAGAAAGACTTTGTAAAAAAAATTCACAAAATGTTAAAACAGGTGTTGGTATTTCTCACCTCCAATGTTTCAAAAAAATAATAGAAAATTTTAGTAAAAAAAAATCATATCCACTAAGAGCTATAGAAACAATAGATACGCTCAAATTGATTAATATGTTATATCTATCTACATCTAAAAATAAATGGGTAGCAAATAATAAAAAAATTATATCATCGAGGTTAGGAAATTGAGTAATTTATTAAATAAATTTTTAAATAATAAAATTAATTTAAAAAACAAAACTAATTTTGCTCTTATTATCGGTTTAACTCCATCTAAAGGAGCAAGATCGCCAACTCTATGGAACAACGCTTATAGATCTTTTGGAAAAAAAACCAGAATGTACCCAGCAGATATGTCTGAAAAAAAACTGGAGAAATTGTGTGAGTATTTAAGGTCCAATAAATATTTTTTGGGCTCTTCAGTAACCGTTCCTTACAAAGAAACAATTATGAAGTATTTAGACAATATAGAGGCAAACGCGAAGTCAATTGGATCCATAAATACAATTATAAATAAAAAAGGAAAATTGTTTGGATTAAACACTGATTATTATGGATCTCTTCATACACTTAAAAAAACTAAAATTCAAAAGTCCAAAAAAAATATTTTAATACTTGGTTGTGGTGGTGCTGGTAAAGCATGCATTGTATCAGTTATTAACTACTTTAAAAATAGCAAAATAAAAATTTTTAATAGAAATAAACTTAAATTAAAAAATTTTATAAAAAAAGTTAAATTAAGTAACAGTAATTCTATTAAAGGTTTTTCAAATATTTCTTACTTAAAAAAAATAAATAAATTAGACTTCATCATTAATTGTACTTCAATTGGTTTTGATGGTTGGGTAAAAAAGAATGGGTATTATAATTTACAAAATTTTTCTCCAATTGCGCATGTTAAAATTAAAAAAACCAATAATAATCTTAATAATTTTATAAGTAAAAATGAAAAAGAAATAAAAAAAAATGTAAAAGACACGATTAGTTTTTTAGCAAAGTTTAATAATTTAAAAATTTTTGATATTATTTATCAGCCAGCACAAACTATACTAATGAAAGCAGGATCAATCATTGGTCATCAGACTACAAATGGTTTGGATATGAATTTTATGCAAGCAGTAGAAGCTTTTAAAAAAGTGAATAATATTAAAAATAAGCATAAAATAGCTAAAGGAATGAAAAATGGAAAATAAATTTCCGGGAAAAGATATAACAGAAGATGATTTAAAAGATAAATTTCCATTATCATCTTCTAAAAATAAAAAAAAAAATAGTAAAAATATCTAAAGATATTTCTTTTGGATCAAGTGATGTGCCTATAATTGCAGGCCCAAATACATTGGAGAACAAAGATATGATCTTCAAATGTTGCGAACTACTTGAAAAAAAGAAAATAAAAATGTTAAGAGCAGGTATATATAAGCCTTTAACCTTTCCCTATCGATCAAAGAAATATTTTGAATTAGGAGATAAAGGTATAAAAATTCTTGAGGATATCAAAAAAAATTTTGACGTTCTGATAGTTTCAGAAATAATGGAAGCTGAAAAAATATCATTAATCAAGGATTACATTGATGTCTTTCAAATAGGTGCAAGAAATATGCAAAATTATCCTTTAATTACAAACGTTGCAAAGTCTATGAAACCCATACTTTTGAAACGACACTTTGGATGTTCCATTAGAGATCTTTTAGGTGCAGCAGAATATTCCCTTGTAGAGAAAAATGACAAAGTTATTTTATGTGAACGTGGGGTTTCAGTTCCGCATACTCACAGGAGCACAAGTAGATTCTTGTTAGATATTCAGGCTATCCCAGCTATAAAAGAAAATTCTTGTCTCCCAATAATCTCTGATCCAACACATGCATCTTTTTGGCATAAATGGGTAAGATCTTTATCACTAGCATCTCTTGCCGTTGGGGCAGAGGGATTAATGATTGAAACTCATCCAGATCCTAGAAATGCCGCTGTTGATCCTCTTCAAGCAATTAATTTTGAAGAATTTTCAAAACTTGTAGATGAACTTAGAGAATTGGGAAAGGTTTTAAATAAAAAAATAGTTTAATGAAAAAAGATCTAGTATCCATAGTTGTCAGAACAAAAAATGAAAGCTTCTGGATTGGAAAATGCTTACATGCAATACAAAATCAACTCTATAAAAATTATGAGATTATAGTTGTTGATGATAATAGCTCAGACAATACATTAAAGATCATTAAAAAAAATTTTCCTCAGGTAAAAGTTGTTAATTATAAAGATAAAAAATTTCTTCCTGGAAAATCGTTAAATTTGGGAATTTCCAAATCAAAGGGGAATTATGTAGTAATGATCTCTGGTCATTGTATTCCTAAAAATAACAAATGGTTAGGAAGTCTTGTAAAAAATATAAGGATAAAAAATGTTGCAGGATGCTATGGAAAGCAAGAGCCATTAGACATTTCAAATCCAAACGATGTCCGAGATATGCATTATCTTTTTGGAAAAGATAAAAAAATTCAAACAAAAGATCCTTTCTTTCACAATGCTAATAGTATTATCAAAAAGAAATTATGGAAAAAATTTAAGTTTGATGAAAAAACAAACCATATTGAAGATAGATTATGGGCTCAAGAAGTATTAAATAAAAATTTTAAAATTATTTATGAACCAAATGCTTGTGTTTACCATTACCATGGAGTTAGTCATTCTCATAACATTTTAAGAGTCGAGAGAATCACCAAAATAATTACAAAAAAACTCACAATAAAAAAACCAAACTTTTGTGCGATAGTTGTTATAAAAAAACCTATTGTAAAGACAAACAAAAAATATCTTGTGGCAGAAGCAATAGAAGAAATTAAAAAAATAAAAAAAATTAATAAAATTTTTATTATCACGAATGATATAAAGATTAAAAAACAATTTAAAAATAAAAAAATAATATTTATGAAAAGACCAAACACTTTATCAGAAGATATTCTTGGGCCAGACCAAATTTTAAAAAATATTTTTCCTTTGATAAATAAAAAATATAAACCTAGTCACATTTTGTCTTTTGAGGAAATATACCCTTTTAGACCAAAAAACTTTTTCACTAAATTAATAGATAATTATGACGATAATTATGATTGTTTTGTTCCATTTGCGAAATATAAAGATCAGAATATTTGGAAAAAAAGTAATTCAAATATGGAAATAGTTTACAAAACTAGTTTACCATCTTCTATGATAAAACATTCTGTTTACCGTGAAATAAAAGGTCTTGGTTGCATTGTTAAGTCCTCAAATATCGAGGCTAATGGTAGAGATAGTACAAACACCAAATTTATTGAAGTTCCAAATAAATATGCATTTAAATTCAACAGTGATTTAATTAAGACAGTAAAAAAATTTCAGTGAAAAATAAAAATCTTCTAATAATTATACCTGCTAGAGCAGGATCAAAAAGGGTAAAAAATAAAAACATGAGATTGCTGCATGGCAAACCCTTATTATTTTACAAAATTAAATCTTGTTTAAAGGTAAAAAAAGCCACGGTATTGGTTTCAACAGAAAGCAAAAAGATTGCTAAGTTTTCAAAAAAATGTGGTGCATTTGTTCCTTTTTTAAGATCAAAAAAATATTCAACTTCGAAGGCCTCGACTTCATCAGTAGTTTTAGAAACAATTAGAAAACTAATTATGTTAAACTACAAAGTACCAGAGTATATTGCTGTATTACCAGCCACTAATCCGTTTCTTAGGACGACAAGCATTATTCAGGCATTCCAAAAAATTAAAAAGAAAAATACTTTTAATTCGATAATCGGTTATACCGAATCCATTGAACATCCCTTCACATTAATAGATTTTAAAAATAAGGTTAAATTTGATTTAATCAAATTAAAAGGAAAAAAATATTCACAATTTGAAAGAACACAGGATTGGCCAAAAGTATTTGTTGGATCTGCAGCAATAAAAATTACGAAAATAAATTATTTTTTAAATCAAATAAAAAATAAGTCTCCTTTATTACAAATGAAAAGTTTTGATATGAATTCCTGTACAGGAATAAAATTAAATATATTAGAAAATTTTGATATAAATAATTCTCAAGATTTTGAATTAGCTGAGTTCCTGGCAAAAAAAAACAAATTATCAAATATATAGATTAATGTTTCTTGATTTTTCTTTTTTAAAGAAAAAAGATGTTCTGATTTACGATGGAGCATCTCTAGCCATCTTTAAATATATTTTTACAAAAAATAAATACAACGTATATTTTAATAGAGGAGAGAAAATTAATATTTGGATTTTTTTAACAACAATTATTCAATTTAAATTTAAAAATTATTTCGAGTTAAAAAAACAATATAAAATTAATTTCATTTCGGCTTGTTCACCAAAAGTAATAATTACTTTTATAGATAATAATCCATCATTTTATGAGTTAAAAAATCTTTTTCCACATGCAATAACAATATCTATTCAAAACGGTGTTAGAAATTCAAACGATCTAAAAATCTTCAATAGAAAAAAAAATTATACTTGTGACTACTTCTTTGTATTCTCAAAGTCACATAGGAAATTTTTTTCTAAAATAATAAAATCCAATTACATAGACTCAGGATCTTTAAAGATGAACTATTATAACAAAAGAAACTTTAAAAGAAAAAATGAAATTTTATTTATTTCACAAACTGCTAATTCAGCTAAAACAATTGAAAGAATAGAAAAATATATAATTAAAAATTTAATTAATATTTGCAAGAGAAATAAAATAATTTTCAATATTTTATGCAAGAAAAATATTAAAAATATATTATCCAATGAAATTCAAGATATTAAACCAGAAAACATATTAGAGTCAGATGGAAATTTTTTTTCTTATGAAATAATTCAAAAATATAATCTTAAAATTTTTTTAAATTCAACACTTGGTTTGGAGTCTTTGGCCATTGGTGAAAAATCCTATTCAATACCATTAGGTTGTTATAAAAAACATGTTAATAAATTTAGATTAGAGAAAAAAGTGGAAAAGTTTGGTTTTCCTCTTAAATTACCGGAGCAAGGGTATTGTTGGGATAATGATTTTATTCATTCAAGAGTTGAGCAAAAACTAGTTCATTTATTTAATCTTAAATATTCTAGATGGAATAGAATTCATAACAAAAAAAAAAAATTTATGAATTATGATAAAAAAAATACAAAGTTAAAAAATATTTTAAAAAAATTTAAAATTGATATTAATTAATTTATGTGCGGATATACTTACTATTTTAATTTAAATTCATCGAAAAAGCTTGATCAAAAACGTATTAAAGATACGCTAAATCTGCAAAGACACAGGGGTCCCAATTTTTCAAAATACATAAATATTGATAAAAATCATTTCTTCCACAACAGACTAAAAATTATAGATTTATCAAATAAGGCAAATCAACCAATGAGTGACAGCAAGGGTAATATAATACTATTTAATGGTGAGATTTATAATTATCTGGAATTAATAAAAAAACATAATCTCAAAACATTGAAAACTAAATCTGATACAGAAGTGATTTTAGCTTTATATGACAAGTTAGGAAACAGTTTTCTAAAAGAATTAAATGGAATATTTACATTTTTAATATTCAATAAAAAACATCAACAATTGTTTATTGCAAGAGATAGGTTTGGTGTAAAACCCCTCTTTTATTATTTAGATAAAGATCAGATAGTTTTTTCAACTGAAATAAAACCTATTTTAAGTTTTATAAAAACTATTAAAATTGATTTTAAACAAATTGCAGAATACATCTCTAATGGAAAATATTTTCATACTGAAAAAACGTTTTTTAAGAATATAAAAATTTTTCCTATTTCAAGCTTTAAAATAATTAACCTTAAGAATCGTAAAATTTTAAAATCAGGAACATACTGGACATTAAATAAAAACAAAAAATTAATTTGTGAAAATTATCAACAGTTTTATAAAAAGTTTTTAGAAAAATTTGAAAATGCATTGAAATATAATTTTGTGTCAGATGTTGAAATTTCCTTAATGTTAAGTTCAGGAAATGACTCAATCTTTATTCATGATTATATAAAAAATAAAACATCAAGGAATTTAAACTGTTTTACATATGGATGGAACGATGATCGTTATGATGAAATCAGAAGATTGAAAAAGATAAAATTAAAAATAAAAAAACATCATGTCTATAAAGTTCAAACAAAAAAAATATTTGATAATTTAAAAGATACAATCTATAAATTCGAGGGCCCCGTTGGTGGTTTTAATACTTTAGGTCAATATTATTTATTTAAAAAAATAAGAGAAAAAAATATTAAGGTTGCATTTTCAGGAGAAGGGGCAGATGAATTTTTGCTAGGTTATAGTATTTTTAAAAACATTCTAGACAAAAATAAAAATAAAGAAGGCAAGAAATTTTTAGTTGATAAGGTACATTCACCTGATGGTTATGAACTCAATGATAATGACCTGATTGATGATCATTTTAAAACAGATAATAAACTTAAAAAATTTAAAAACCTTAATATGGTTTTAGATAATTATGTATCTAAAGTAAAACTTCCAAAATTACTTATATTTTATGACAAGGCATCTGCCTTAAATGGAATTGAAGGTCGAGTTCCCATGCTTGACCATAACCTCGCAGAATTTTTATTCTCAAATTCTCCATACTTTAGGATTCAAAAAAAACCTATTAAGGACTACTTTATGAAAAATAAAATATCTTTTTACAAGGATAAATTGAATGTATCAACACCCCAAAGAGAATTTTTTAAAACAAAGCAAATTGTAACAAAAGTTTTACATCTTATTAAAAATGGCAATCTAAAGAAATTAAAAATACTTAATATTAAAAAATTTAAAAAAAAATACGATAGTTTTCTTCAAGAAAAAAAAGCATCAAATTCTTTCTTTATTTGGAAAGTAATAAATGCAGAGTATTTTTTAGAAGCATATAAAAATCAAATTAAATAAATAATTTTATAAAAATCAAAAAATGTTCAAAAAAATATTTACTATTTTACCTTCAAAATACAAAAAAAAATCAATTCTTTTTGTATTTTTTTTAACTATTGCTACTTTTTTGGAAACTTTAAGTGTAGGAATTATACTTCCTCTTTTAGAGTATATAGTAAATGGTAATTTTTCAAAAAATACTTTTGGTATTAACTTTGGAAATATATTAAATACTCAAAATAACCCGTCTGCCATAAAGAATTTAATAGCAATAATAATAATTTTATATTTTTTTAAATCTGTGTATTTGCTTTATTTTAATTTTTGGCAATTAAAATTTTCGCAAAATGTTTTTAAGACGCTAAGTTGTAATTTGCTTAATAATTATTTACGCAAACCTATAAGCTTCTATTATAAAAAAAATTCTTCTGAAATTTTGAGAAATATACTTTTTGAATGTAGGCTATTTGGACAAACCATATCTATAGTTTTAAAATTAATTGTAGAAGTTATACTAGTAATATTTTTACTATCTCTTGTGATTTACATTGAACCGTTAAAAACTATGGTTATTACAATATTCTTACTTATTCTGTCTTTAACCTATTATCTATTGACCAAGAACAAAATTTATGAATTTGGAGTAGACAAACTAAAAGCTTCAGGCACACAAATTAAAATTTTAAATGAAAGTCTTGGAAGTATCAAAGAGATAAAATTAAAATCTTCTGAAAATTTTTTTCTTAATTTATATGAAAAAATCACACAAAAATTTATTTTTGCAACATACTTTCAACAATTTATAGTTGAAGCCCCAAGGATAATTTTTGAATTTATATTTATTTTTGTTTTACTGTCCGGATTGCTTTTTTACATGACTTTTAATGATGATATTTATGACCTTTTGCCGATATTAGGATTATATGTAATTGCAGCCTATCGTCTAATACCAAGTGTTATGAAAATTATAAATATTGCCCAACAAATAAAAGGTTCAAAACCAAATATAAATGTCTTATTTGTAGAATCTAAAAATTTAAAAAAAATTAAACATTTAATTGCCCTTAATAAAAATGAAATTTCTTTCAAAAAGAGTGTAAATTTCTCTAATATCTCATTTTCATATGATGGTAAGAAAAAAATTTTTGAAAACTTTTCTGAAAAAATAAATAGAAATGAATATATTGGAATAATTGGGAAAACAGGATCGGGAAAATCAACATTTGTTGACTTAGTAACTGGATTAATCAAACCGGAGAAAGGATCAGTCAAAGTTGATGGAATTGATGTCGATACAATTTCTAAAAATTGGCAAAATAAAATTGGATATGTACCACAATCAGTATTTTTATTAGACTCTACAATTAAAGAAAATATTGCTTTTGGAATTGAGAAAGAAAAAATTAATAACGAAAATGTTTTAAAATGTTTGAAACATTCTCAAATTGATCAATATGTTAAAAGCTTAGATAATGGTATTGAAAGCTTAGTAGGTGAAAGAGGCGTACAGCTGTCGGGAGGACAAAGACAAAGGATTGGTATAGCTCGTGAACTGTATAAAGATCCTGAAATTTTAATCTTAGATGAGGCCACTAGCGCATTAGACGAAGAAACAGAAAAAGATTTATTAGAAGATTTAAATAGATTTAAGGGTAAAAAAACAATCATTATTATTTCTCATAGAGAGAGTACCTTAAAAAATTGCGACAGAATCATTAATTTAAACTCAATATAAAAAAGATGATATTTGTTTTTTGCAAATTATGTTAGAAAGATTTTAGAATGAAAAGAAATATAAAACTACAAAGAATTGTAATGGAAGTTTTTGGTGGATGTAATTATACCTGTCAGATGTGTCCACAGTCTAATCCTGGAAGAGGAAAAAATTTCACAAGAAAAATGCCAGTTAAAATTTTTGAAGAAATCTTAGATAAAATAGTTCCTAAGTATGGAAGCCCTATTATTAATCTTCAGGGAAGTGGGGAGCCCACAATGGCAAAGGATTTATCAAAATATGTAGAGGCTGTTAAAAAAAGAAATCTTGAATGTTTTATGTATTCTAATGGACAGAAGCTTAATGGAGATTTCATGAAAAGTGTAATTGATGCTGGCATCGATTATATAAGATTTAGTGTAGTTGGATATAATAGAGAAAAATACAAAAAGTGGATGGATGTAGATAATTTTGATTTAATAGTTAATAATATTTTAGAGACCAAGAAGTATATACAGGAAGTTGGAAGTAATTGTATTCTTAGCACCTATCATCTTGTGACTGATAATTCAAAAATAAAAGAAGAAATTCAGGAATATCAAAATAATGTAATAAACAAAGTAAAAACGGATGCATACATTTGGAAAATGCATAATTGGAGTGGAAATTATGAGAACAATGAAAATCCGAGAAAAAAAACCTCACGTAAATCTTGTGGAAGACCATTTGCTCCAGAATTAACCGTAAGAGCTGGTGGTGATGAGGGAAGAATGGGCGCAGTAGTTCCTTGTTGTCAAACACTAGGACCACCTAATGAGGCCAAAAGTATACTCGGACATCTGGATAATGAAACTTTCGAAGAAGTTTATTTTGGAAAAAAATATGAAAAGCTTAGAGAAGCTCACGAGAAAAAAGATTTTGATAGCGTTGATTACTGTAAAGATTGTGATTTCTTATATGCTGATCCTGAAGTTCTGGTTTGGAGCAATGATAAAAAAGCCAGAATAAGCCACATGCTAGGAACAGATGAAGATTTTACTCTAACCGATTACAATATTGATAAAAGAGTTTAGAATTTAATTCTAACAATAATTAATTTTAAATGAAAAACCTAATATTAAACGAAGGCTATAAAAATAATAAAAATTTATTTGAAAGAGGCTTAGGATCCAAAATTTTCGCAAATAAAAAAGCTTTTATAGATTTATCATCAGGCCAAGGCACATTATTGTTAGGACATAACAGCAGGATATTCAGGTCGCAAATAAGAAATTTTTTGAGACTTAATATTTCAAACTTCTCGTCACCCAACATACATGCTGTTAATTTTTCTGAAAATTTAAAAAAAGTTCTACCTGGATTTAGTAACTTTGTTTTTTGTAATTCAGGGGCTGAAGCAATAATCAAGTCAATAAGAATAGCAAGAGCCATAACAAAAAAAAATTTAATTATAAATGCAAGCGGAAGTTGGCATGGATCAGTTGATCAATTTTTATATTATTGTAATAAAAAAAATAAGCCTGTCGAATTATCTGATGGTCTAGATAAAAACATTAAAAAAAATATAGTTTATATTCCCTACAACGATATTAAAGAGTCACTTAAAATACTTAAAAAATTCAGAAAAAAAGCTTGTTGTCTTATAATCGAACCTATTCAGGGGTGTCTGCCATCAGAGTCGGGGGAAAAATACATCAAGTTTCTTCATAATTTTTGTAAAAAAAATAAATTAATTTTAATCTTTGATGAAATGGCAACAGCTCTTAGAGTAAGCTGTTCTTCTGTTCAGCACAAAACCAGAACTCCATCAGACATTATTATTTTTGGAAAAGCTTTTAGTGGTGGTCTGCCCATAGGTGCTATTGGAATTTCTAAGAGAATTTCTAAAATGATTAAAAAGAAAAATATCCATATATTTTTTGGAGGAACTTATACTGCAAATTCTATGTCAATGTATGTAGGAAACCAAATGCTTAATTATTACACAAAGAACAAAAAAAAAATTTTTGATAAATTAGAGTCTATTTCAACCAAATTCCAAAATGATATAAATAACTTTATCGAGGAAAATGATATCGATGCCAAGGTTATAAGATATCATTCAATTTTAAGACTATTATTTTCAAAGGAATACGTTGAAAATAGGATACAAAGAGATTTTCTAGAAAAAAAAAGTTTAAGTAAAGCAAAAAAATTCAAAAATTTTATACTTAGTAAAAATATTTATTATCCGTCTAACGGAATAATATTTATGTCAACAAGTCTTACAATTAAAGAATTAGATAGATCAATAAAAATTTTTAAGGAAGGTTTAAAAAAGTTTTTTAAAAAATAAATATTATGGATCCAAAAACAACTATAAAAAAAAATTTAAAAAGACGATCAATTATAGTTGATCAAGATATAAAATTTTATAAAGATGTACCCTTACCTACCTGGATTGAACTAAGCTTGATAGATGTTTGTAATAGATCGTGTTCATTTTGTCCAAAATCTGATCCTTCAGTAGCTCCTGATACTTACCAAAAAATGAGCAGATCGTTAATTGATAAATTAGCAATGGAATTAAAAAAAATTAATTATAGAGGTGCCGTAACATTATGTGGTTACGGAGAGCCTTTGTTACATAAAGATATTTTATACATAGTTAACAAATTGTCAGAGGCAGCAGCCGTCGAAATTGTTACGAATGGAGATGTATTAACAAGCAAAACACTGAAAAACTTATATTCGGCAAACGTTAGTAGAGTTCTAGTAAGTATGTATGATGGGCCAGAACAAATAGAAAAATTTAAAAAAATAATTCAAAGCTCTAAAGTTCCATCAGACTTAATAATTTTGAGAGACAGATGGTATAGTAAAAACGACAACTTTGGAGTTAAATTAACAAATAGAACTGGAACAATAAAAATAGGTAATCAAGTTAGCAACTCTACATTTACAAAATGTTATTATCCATCATATCAGTTTCTAATAGATTGGAACGGGGACATCTTCTTATGTCCACAAGACTGGCAGAGAAGAATAACCATGGGTAACATGATGCAGGATAGTATCATAAATATTTGGACTGGAAAAATTTTAAGTAAATATAGAAAAGAATTGCTTAAAGGAAAAAGAAACCTAAGTCCTTGCAATACCTGTAATGCAGAGGGAACTCTTTTAGGAAAGTCACATGCTAAAATTTGGCAAGAAAAATATAAACAATAAAACAAATTTATATTCTCCAAATTAATGAACAAAAAAATCTTTTACTGGGATACAACTCTAGATCCCATTGATTATCCCAATAAAATTAGAAAAAAATTTTTTTACTTGAGTCTAAAAAACAGAAAAAGATTTGTAAATTGGCTAGGTAAGATTTCTTATAAATATCATAACCAGCTAAGCTGGTGGATTAAGTTACCATCTAGTAGAGATCCAAACAAAAGTAATCTTTTCAAAAATATTATAATTTTAAAAGTTCTCCATGATATAAAAATCAAAAATGAAAAACTTTTTCTAAAAGTAGATACAAAAGAATTTAAAAATACGATTTACAGAAATATAAATAAGAAAAAAATTGAAAAAATCGAAATTAAACAAAAAAATTATAAAGGCTCATTCTTTCTTATAAAAAATATAATTTACTTTTTGTTTACGTATTCTGTAGTCAATTTTTTTACAAAAAAAAAAGATATTAGCACCTTAGATAAAGTTACACTGATTGATACTTTTGTAGACCACAGAAAAGGAAATGATGATGTAATTTATCCAAATCTTCAAAAATTTATAATGAAAAAACATTCAAAGAATATTTTTTTCGTTCCAACATTTATTATAAATAGAAATTTATTAAATACTTTTCAAAGGATAAGAGTGTTTTCCAAAAAGAACTATTTATTTAAAGAAAATTATTTATCATTAAGTGACATAACTAACTCTTTATTTGAGATTCTATTTAAAAAAAACTTTGATGAAAATTTTAAAAAATATGACAGAATTGATTGTTCCTCAATTTTAAAACAAGAGCTAAATTCAAAAAAAGATTTTTATTCAGAATTAGTATCAAAACTAAATTTTCTTTTTATAAAAAAACTTAAAAAAGAAAATTTAAATATTAAAAAATCAATTAATAGATTTGAAAATCAATCAGTTGATAGAGCTTGGAATTTAGGATTTAGAACTTTCTTTCCAAAGGCTGAAATCTTAGGATACCAAGGAAATTTATATTATCCCCAACAACCTCATCAGACACCTACATTTTATGAGGAAAAAGCAAAAGTAATTCCTAATAAAATTATAGTAACTAGCAAGTACTTCAAAAAACCAAGACAAGAGTTTTATAAAAACCTCAAAGTTATTGTTGGACCATCTATAGAAAAACAAGATATTTTTAAAAAAACAAAAATAAATCATCATTATAAATATGTTTTAGCTTTGTCAGGTATTTACTCATTAGATAAGAAATTATTGGAATGGACAATCTATGCTTTAAAAAAAAATAAAAAACTGAAAGTTATACTTAAACCTCACCCAATTTTACCGATAGACAAAATAATCGATATAAAAAGTGATATTTTTAAAGGACAATTAAAAATATCAAACGAAAATATTAAAAATATTCTAGAAAAAACTCAAATTCTAATATCCTCTGGTCCTACAGGGATTCTTTTAGAGTCTTTAGTTTATGGATGTAAACTATTTTATTTATTTATTGATCCAAGCGATATTTTACTTTTAAAAAATATTCCTATATCTAAATCAATGTATGAGTTAATTAATGGAGAAAAGGAGTTACTCAATAAAATGAACAAATTCCATTCCAAAAAAATAAGAAAAAAATCAAACAATTTAAAAGAGTTGTTATATACGAGAACAAACACTAAAAACGTTCAATTATTTGTGTAGTAAAAATGAGAAGAGTTTCAAATTATTTTAAAAGAAAAAAAATTTTAATAACCGGACATACAGGTTTCAAGGGTTCATGGTTATCTTTATGTTTACATGATATGGGTGCAAAAATTTTAGGAATTTCCAATGGTATTCCAACAAAGCCTTCTCACTTTGGATCTTCAATATTAAAAAATAAAATAAAATCAAAAAATTTTGATATTTCTAATAAAAAGAAACTAGAAAAAACTGTATACAAATTCAAACCTGATTATATTTTTCATTTAGCTGCGCAGTCGCTTGTTAAAAAATCTTATTCAAGTCCATTAGAAACATGGAAAACTAATTTGATTGGCACAGTAAATTTATTAGATTCATTAAAAAATTATAATAAAAAAGTAACGGTTATTCTGATTACTAGCGACAAATCTTACAAAAATGTTGAAAAAAAAGAGGGATATAAAGAGACCGACGTTTTATTTGGAATTGATCCATACAGTGCATCAAAC
>MDTA01212383.1_pt1 | contig 17462 bp, 17 predicted proteins | sample 811151 | NCBI WGS metagenome assembly MDTA01 (sample SAMN05326648, study PRJNA326480) | marine metagenome | isolation source: seawater | place: Indian Ocean: South | collected 2010
AAAGCTATCGACTGAAGCAGAAAGTTACAAGCTAGACTATGAAAGGTGGGTCAATTTTATTGGCCAAAGGTGGGTCAAAATAAATGGCCATTGACACTCCGGCTTTTTCGTCTTCAGGATTGGGTCATCACTCGCCAGTTTCAGTGGTGCCGACACCACCCTGGTAGTTGGCAGGAATGAATTCATAGCCCTGGTCTGCGCTTTTCAGGTGCCCCAGGCCGGGAAAAGACAGGTGGGCAGAGCCTACCCAGTACCCGGTTTCCTGGGCGTCGGCAAAGGCCTGTGCACGAGACTCCACTGCCTGTTCACTGTTCACATCGAACTGGATGGCAATGTCCGGCTGCGGGAACTGAACCGCTGCCACGTGAATCAGGTCGCCCCAAAGCATCAGCGTGTTGTCCCCGCTTTCCACCTTGTAAAGGCTGTGGCCCGGGGTGTGCCCGCTGGCGGACACTGCAGAAATACCCGGCACAAGCTCCTGGTCTTTGTCGAATGGCTTGAACTGGCCGGACTCGACATACGGATTCAGAGAGGCCATCGCGCCTTTGAAAAAGCCCTTAGAACCTTCATCAGCGGCCTTCAGGTTGTCTTCGTTCAGCCAGAAATTCTGGTCCTCCACGCTGGCGCGAACAATGGCATTCGGGAACACAATTTCACCGTCTGACACCAACCCGCCAACATGGTCCGGATGCATGTGCGTGATGTAGATCTCGTCGACATCTGCGGGCTCGTAACCGGACGCTTTCAGATGTTCAACCAGTTTTCCGAGAGTCGGGCCAAAAAGACTGCCAGCACCAGTGTCCACCAGTACCAGATGGTTGCCGGTGTTTATTAGATAGCCGTTAACGGACGTGTCGAGCGGGGCAGAGAGGAAGTTATCCGCCAGGGTGTTATGCACGTGTTCTTCGGTGGTGTTCAGCAACAGTTTGTCTACCGGCAGCTTGACGGTGCCATCGGACAGGGCAGTGATCTCGAAGTTGCCGAGCATGGTGCGGTAATAACCCGGGGCCTGCTCTTTTACCATCGGAGCCTCCGCCTGGGCGGCGGCCGCAAACAGAACACCGGCGGTCAGGCCGGTAATGCGAGTCAGCATGGTAGGCATACGTAATCCCTCTTCCGTCTTGTAAACAGAATGAATGTTTGGGTGTGGGGGTAATCTTCGTTGAGGGAACCAGTTTAGACCACTCTGGCCGGGCACAAAAAAAGGCCTCGTCGTGGGACGAGGCCTTTTGGTTGTTTGGTGGAGGCTGCGGGATTGAGCCCGATGTCGCAGGTCAATGCGACTATTTCTATGGTGATAAGGAATGCCCATTTGGCCCCTAATTAACTTAAGGAGGCGGTTGGCCTAGCCCCAGTCATTTTATCTGGCATTGAACTAGATTGCCGTTGAGGGGTTAACGGTTGCCGGGTTTAATAACCCAGTCTTTTTGGTTGGCAAGAAAGGCAAGAGCTTCTTTCAATTTCCTAAACTTATTCTTCGTCATTGTGCCAGGGGTATGCTCCACTTGAGCATGTGCATCATTACCTGGCTGCTCTTCTGTATCGCTGATGGGGCGGTGAATCACGTCAATCACGTAGATTTCATTTCCGTCAGCGTCCATTGAAATTGTGTCGATTGCGCGGATGTCTTCCGCGATCAACCTGACAACTCCGTCGTCTTCGCTAAATTTGGTTTCAATTGGCGCCGGCCTCAGAATTTCTCGGTTCACAGACGGTTGCAGACTGGAATCGTTGAATGCGGAGGAGGCGACTTTGAGCGTTCCGTCTGGCTGCTCTTTATAATCCTGCCCAGGACGATTTCTTACCGCCCTGAACAAACCTTCCTTGTTGTCAACGACAGCTGCCATTGAGGATAAAGCCTTACGCAGTTAACCAAGTCCAGAGCTCATAGAAAGTGCCGCAACGCACTTCGCCATCTTCCATCTCATTATTTATGTTGCTGCCCCACACTTTTATAAAGTCGACGTTCGCCTCATCTATATAAATAGATAGTTTTCGCGAATCGGACCACCATTCCATAGTGACTTCGCCATCTTCTGTTGCTGAAATGTGAGGAGCGGCCCAGCTTTGATTCGTGTTACGAATTACAGCATGAAATTCCTCGAGCGCTGACAAGGCTTGACTTATTGCCTCTTTGCTTGGCTTTGCACTACCGCGATCATCCCAATTTTCTGGCAGTTTAGACAGTTCTCTTATTTTCGCTTTAACCGCAGCAGTAGAAACGCTCCCACTATCAAATTGGTTATAGTATTTTCTGAGAATGTGAGTCGCGTCTATCTCACCCGCGTTCGGAGTGTGACTGCCCATTTTGGAAAGAGCCGGCATGTTTGAGACGCGAGTTGCACTATCTAAACTGGCGACGATCATTTTATTAGCTCCCTTATCGAGTCCTTGATTGATGCTTCAAATAGCTTATTCTTTTTTCCCCTAAGTTGATCCAACATTGCCCACAAATTGGAGTCAGTAGGATCAATTTCGACTAAAGCAAAAACATCAATGTCTAAGATTATTGTTACGAACCCTGGCTCATCCGGTTCTGCGGTTGCCAAATTAATTACCGAAGCAAAATTTTTCCCAAGATCCGGCTGCGGAATCTTCACTTGCATATAAGCGCCGTTTATCGAAGGGCTTATGTCGTCGGATATTTCGGGGTATATATTAAAATAATCTTTTAATTCCACTCCTGATGTGGCTGGAATGTTTATTTTATTAATGTATCTTACGGCAATCCTTCGGATTTTATTCGGTTCAAGGGATTTCACAAAATTTGCCCAGTGATTTTTTGCCTCGGCAGAAAACTTTGACCACCCCTTATATTTGGGCAAGTTGCTAAAAGTAAAGCCTTTGCCCTTAACTATAATTACTCTGTCTGCTTCATTTGAAACAAATCTATATCCGATGTTTTTGAAGTCTCTCTTAACGTCACCGTTTGGAACGTTAATTTGGAACTGTGCTTCATTAACCGGAGATTTTTTATCGTATCTACCACTCACCGACCGGGAAAATTTTGTGAAGCTTTCTTCTGAAAAGCTCTCGTTTTCGACTTGTAAGTCGATTACGGCTTCAACTATTGGGGCATTTTCGTAAAATTGAGCCATATGGCCGATCCAATTTCCCTTCTGTCGTCATTCCGATCCTCACATAACTTCTGTGAGTGTATTCGAATAATGGTGCCGTGAGCTGTCAGTGTCAATGCGACCTCTATAGCAACGTTGACAGTTGGTTGACACTTGGCTTGTCTGATTATAGTCAAGATACAAAAAAGCCCCTGAAATCAGGGGCTTTCTCTTGGTTGTTTGGTGGAGACGGCGGGAATTGAACCCGCGTCCGCCAGTACTCAGCCTTGAGGTCTACATGTTTAGCGTCTCTCTATTGATTTAAGTTCAAGCGACCCGAGAGCCAGGGTGCAAGAACCGAGTTCTTTAAATCTTAGCCGTTAACCAGTGAACTCTGGGTAACGGAGCATCCCGTAAGCGATGACGTCCTGAGATGTTGCTTCCGGGCTACGGGCGACCCGGTCAGGACGACTAGCAGCTTACGCTGCTAGTGCGTAGTTTTCGTCGTTTGCGACTATTGCGTTGCAGCTTTGGATTAACGAGATTGGCTGCCATCTCGACATGCACTCAAGGGTTCGCCACCGGCGTCGAAGCCATGTCGTCCCCTTATGTTCAGTATATGTGTCCGGTTTGCCGGACTTCAAGGTTTGTTTGTTGCAGTTTTGTGCTCTCAGGGCTGTAGATGTACTTACAGTCCTAGCTTGCCTTGCGTTCAATGGCATCCTGTCGGCCGGCCAGAGCAGCGTGGCTCAGGGCCTCGAAGCTTTCCCGGAAGTAGCTCATCACGGCATCGGGGTCGGCATGAATGGCTTTGTCCACGGTAATGCCGAACTGCACGGTGCCTGCATAACTGAGAATACTCATGCCGATACCGATACTGCCGCTCTGGGGTACCCAGAACATGGGCTGGGTCACCTTGCTGCCTGCCAGGTACAGAGGCTCTTTGGGGCCGGGCACGTTGGTCAGCACGGCGGACGCCTTGTTGCTCAGCAGATCCAGTGCCCGCCGCTCAATAACATCGGGGCCTCGCCCGAAAATATCAAGCAGGCTGTAGGTGACCTGGGCCTGATAGGAGCGCTTGAGCCGGTTCATGTTCTCTTGCACCTGGCGGAAGCACATGAGTGGATCCCGTATCTCCACCGGCAGCGTGACCAGTACCAGGCCAAACCTGTTGCCGAGGGTTTCTATGGGTTGATCCAGAGGCCTCAGGTTGAAGGGCACGGCCACGCGGATTCCGCATTCGGGGATGGTTTCCCTGTGGGCCTTGAAATGTCGCTGCAGAGCCAAGGTGACGGTGCAGAGCAGGGCATCGTTGATGGTGCCGCCCAGGGCCTTGGCGCAGGCTTTCACTTCGGCAAGATCGAGAGGTTCTGCCCAGGCCACCTGCTTACGTCCTGATAATGGTTCCTTCAAACCGGTTTTGGGCTCTACCGGAGCCAGACCGAGTTTGAGAAGGTCCAGAGCCACGCCACTGGCGGTCGTCGCCAGTTTCAATGGGTAGTTGGGCTCTTCCCGAACGGACTGGATAAACAGTTTTGCCTGATTGGTGGCGGCTTCCGCGCTGTCTACGGCACGGTGCAAGAAGTTCTGGACGGTCGATCTCTGGCGGTGTTTCGAGCGACGCTTGCGAGCCACTTTTCCCAGCCTGGGTTCCGGCGTTTTGTCGGTGAGTGACAGCATCACCCGCACCAGCGAAATGCCATCGGCAATGCAATGGTGGATACGGATCAGAAGGGCGCCACCGTCGCCGTAATTGTCAATGTAGTGCATTTGCCAGAGCGGTTGCCGGAAATCCAGCGAGGTGCTGTTCATGTCACTTACCAGCTTCTGGAGTTCGGCTTTGTCGGCCTTGCCCGGCAGGGCGATGCGGTGTAGGTGGTTGTCCAGATCAAACAGCGGGTCGTCCTGCCAGTAGGCCCGGTCGCCCGTATCTATCACCCGCTGCCTGAACCGGTCGAAGCAGAGAAATCGCTCCTCCAGCGTATGTCGGAAGCGGCTCATTGAAAGCGGGCGCTCCAGAGTCCACACCCCACAGATCATCATGGGGTTCTGGGGCGAGTCCATGCGCAGCCACGCGCGGTCCACGGCAGACATTGGTATCTGTTTGGGTGACATAAGCGGCTCCCTTTGCCCTGCACCAGAGTTCCCGAGTATAGGCCTGTAGGAATTCTGAACAAAGAGAGTGAGTATGCGACATACCCGCCAACGCCGGCCATGACCGGCGTCAGGTATTTGCTAATTCGTGGGGGATGGAATCAAACGTTGGCTTCGCGCAGGATACGCTGCTTCTGGCGGTTCCAGTCGCGCTCTTTCTCGGTGGCGCGCTTATCGAACAGCTTCTTGCCTTTCACCAGGGCAATTTCGCACTTCACCTTGTTGTTTTTCCAGTACAACGCCAGCGGAATGCAGGTGTAACCGGCCTGGTTCACCTTGCCGACGATCTTGGCAATTTCCTTGGCGTGCAGCAGGAGTTTGCGGGTACGCGTCGGGTCCGCGATTACGTGGGTGGATGCTGCGATCAGCGGGGTAATGTGGGAGCCAAGCAGCCAGGCTTCGCCGTCCTTGAGCAGCACATAGGCGTCCACCAGTTGGGCCTTGCCCGCGCGGAGGGATTTCACTTCCCAGCCCAGGAGGGCGAGGCCTGCTTCAAAGCGTTCCTCGATGTGATACTCGTGCTTCGCCTTCTTGTTCAGCGCAATCGTGTTGCTCGGCGTTCCGGGTTTTTTCTTGCTCATGAATCAATGAATCCGGGGTCGGACGAATGAACGGGCCGGCCTTGCTGCAGCCGGAAAAAGGCGCATTGTAGCCCAACACTGCCAGACCGGTCACGAATTCAGCGTTGTGGCGGTTTCTGGCTCGTGCGCGATGGGATCCTTCAGCTACAATACTGGCCCAGACTTTCTCCCCGACCTGTTCAGTGGCCTCAGGGAAGCGAATGCCTACGCCGTATCAGACACATATCGGGTCCTTTACCCGAAAATCAACCTTCTTCTGGGCCGCGGTGGGCGCTACCGTGGGGCTTGCCAATCTGTGGCAGTTCCCCTACCTGGCCAGCCTGCATGGTGGCGGCCTGTTCATCCTGCTTTACCTTGCCTGTCTGCTGCTGGTTACCCTGCCGCTGATGGTGACCGAAGCTGCCATTGGTCGCTATGCCCGTCACGGCATTGTCCTCGCCATGGACGGGCTGATCCGCAGTGCCAAGCAGTCCCGAGCCTGGATGGCGGTGGGCCGGCTCAGCATACTGGCGGCGTTCCTGGTGCTTTCGTTCACCGCTGTGTTCGGCGCCATTGCCTTGGCTTACGTGTTTTTCGGGGCGCTCGGCCGATTTTCCGGTGCCGGCGAGCCGGAGGCAACCGGCATTCTGGCCGGCCTGGTGTCCGACCCCAAGGCATACCGGGTTTTCATGGGTTGGCATGTCTTTTTTCTGTTGCTGGTGTTGTGGGTCTCGGCCCAGGGGGTGGTGAAAGGGTTGGAGCGGGCCCTGCGAGTGGTGGTGCCGGGCGCTCTGGTGCTGATGCTTGTGCTCTTTGCCCTGGCAGCCTGGCACGGGCGGGTCGACGGCGCCATCGATCACATCCTGGCAATGCATCCTGAGGATCTGTCCTGGGAGAGCCTCAAGGCGGCGCTGTTTCATGCCTTCTTTACTCTCGGTCTCGGCATGGGCGTCTGGGCCATACTGGGTTCCTACACCACCTCCCACACCCGTCTGAAGCGCTCGATTCTGGCGGTGGTGCTGATGGATACCCTGGTGGCCATCCTTGCAGGCCTGATGATCTTCGCGATTGCGACCGACGGCAACAGCTTTGACGGTGAGCGAGGCTTCAGCCTGTTGTTCGTCTCCATGCCGGTCACTCTGGCCCATTTGCCGGCAAGCCAGTTCGTGATTGCGGCCGTATTTTTGCTGGTAGTGCTGATTGTCTGGACCACATCCCTGAATCTGCTTGAGCCGATTGTTGGCTGGTTCCGGGAGTGGACCGGCGCGCCGAGAAAACTGTCGGTGTTGCTCATTGGCCTGGCAGTGTGGCTGGCGGGGCTTGCCTCTCTGCTCTCATTCAATGTCTGGGCCGAACAGCGCATTGGCGGCGCTACCCTGTTCCGCTGGCTTGAACTGGTCACCGGTGGTTTGCTGATTCCCCTCGTGGCCATCCTGGTAGCGCTATTTACAGGCTGGTGCCTGACCAGGCATCTTTCCGGTACCATGCTGGGCGCTGCACCGAAGCTGTTTACCGGCATCTGGTTCTGGGTGATGCGCCTTGTACTGCCTCTGGTCGTCGCCTGGATAGGGGGGCAGTACACGGCTTTTTCACTGGCCAATCTGTGCAGTAATGGCAATGCGGCGGCCTGGTGCGAGCGGCCTGCAAGCTTGCTCACAGAGGTTGAAGAGGAGTCATCGAACGATCGGTCGCCTGCTGGGACACCAGCGCCATCCGATGAGCAGGCGGAAGGAGACAGGACGACGCCTGCGGCCGACCAGAAGTCGTCCGAAAAGGACGAAGGCGGTGGTAAGCCAGGCGAAAAAGCCCCAAAACAGGACGATATCCTTTATCATAGCGTGTGATTAAGGCTGTCTTCCTTTCCAGAAGTCTGCAACCTTTTCACAGCGTGTTTGCAAGCAGGACAACCGGTTCCAATGCCCCATCAGATTGATAAAACAGCTTTGGTTATGCACTCCGCCGAGCGCATGTTTCACCTGGTCAACGATATTGCCCGTTACCCGGAGTTTCTGCCCTGGTGTGCGGGAGCGGAAATTCACGAGCAGGAGCCAGAGCAGATAACTGCGTCCCTGGAGATCGCCAAGGGTGGAGTTCGCCACAAGTTGACGACCCGAAATCAGCTGCTGATGCCAGAGGCAATCGAGATGAATCTGGTGGACGGCCCTTTTCGCAACCTGACGGGCCGTTGGCACTTCAAATCCCTGGATGAGAACGCCTGCAAAGTGGTCCTTACGCTGGAGTTCGAGTTTTCCGGATCGCTCTCAAGGATGACCTTCGGGCCGGTATTCAGTCAGGCGGCGAATACCATGGTGGATGCATTCTGTCGTCGTGCCGATGAGTTGTACCGGAAGGAGGGTGCATGATTCAGGTGGAAGTGGCCTATGCAAGGCCTGACCGGCAGGAAATTGTTCCGGTGAATGTGCCAGAGGGAACGACTGCTCTTGAGGCCGCCAAGCTGTCCGGAATCACCGATATTTTTCCGGAAATTGATCCTGACACCATCGATATGGGTGTGTTCGGAAAGGTGATCAAAGATCCGGCCGCCCACGAATTGCGTGAAGGCGACCGGGTGGAGCTGTATCGCCCGCTGAAGATCGATCCCAAGCAGGCGCGATTGAACCGGGCGAAAAAGAAAGACCAGGCTCAGTAAGCCGGTGTTTCTTCCAGCAGTTGGGCCTCGTAGTAGGCGTACTGGTCGTCTTCGTAGTACACGATAATTCTTTGTTCCTGGATGTCTCCACCCTCTCTCTGGAACGTATACACGTAGTACTCGCGGGACGGATCCACCGGATTAAGCATAAGGGGCGTTCCCATCACGGCGTGCACCTGGCTGCGGGGCATGCCTTCGGTCAGCTGCGTCAGCTCCTCATCGGTAACGATGTTCCCCTGCTGTACGTTGATCTTGTAAACGCCCGGGAAAACGCAACCGGATAGAACGAGAGTGAGAATCAGAGCTGTGAGCTTTTGCATCGCCGGGGGAAATCCTCTATCTTGAAATCGCCTGCCAGAGGCAGGTGTGACACGGGTTGACCGTTCAATGGCGGCTTCATCATACCGGAAGCCGTGAGGCACACCAAAGAGTGAATAGTAACATGTCATCTGAAAACGCCGAATTACGAAAAGTCGGTCTGAAAGTGACGCTACCACGCGTAAAGATCTTCAACATCCTGGAGACTGCGGAAGAGCATCATCTCAGTGCCGAAGATGTGTACAAGAAGCTTCTGGATCAAGGCGATGACGTGGGGCTGGCAACAGTCTACCGGGTGCTGACCCAGTTTGAGGCGGCGGGTCTGGTTCTCCGTCACAACTTCGAAGGCGGCCACGCCGTGTTCGAGATGGCTGGCGACGATCACCACGACCATATGGTTTGCACCCAGACTGGTGAAGTCGTCGAGTTCGTCGACGAGATCATTGAAGAGCGCCAGAAGAAGATTGCCGAAGAGCACGGTTACGAAATCGTCGATCACAGCCTGATTTTGTACGTAAAGCCCATCAAGTCCTGAGCCTGATCCAGTCGGCCTGACGAAAAAAGGGGCGGGTTTTGCCCGCCCCAACAGCTCTCAGGATCGAGAGGGGTAGTGGAAAGTAGCTCGCGGCTCAGTGATGGGTTGCCTGCCCCTTCGAAAACATTTCCCGGGCATGAGCGATCGTGTGTTCGGTCATGTCAACGCCTCCCAGCATTCTCGCCACTTCACTGATTCTGCCCTGATCGTCCAGTGTCTCGATTTTCGAGAAGGTTGCATCCTGCTCGGTAAACTTGCTGACAAACAGGTGCTGATGGCACTGGGCTGCTACCTGCGGCAGGTGGGTAACGCACAATACCTGGCCATTGCTGCCAAGCGTCCGGAGCAGTCGGCCAACCACTTCGGCCGTGCCACCGCCAATGCCTACGTCCACCTCATCGAAGACCAGCGTCGGCGTGGTTGAGGTCTGTGCTACCACCACCTGGATGGCAAGGCTGATCCGCGACAGTTCGCCGCCGGAGGCCACTTTGGCCAGTGGCCGCGCCGGTTGGCCCGGGTTGGCGCTAACCAGGAATTCTATCTCTTCCAGGCCGTGGGGCATCGGTTCTTCGCTGTTGCTGCGATTCAGGTGGGCAATGAACTGCATGTTGGGCATGCTCAGCTGGGCAAGTTCGGCTGCTACCCGCTGATCGAGTTCGGCTGCTGCTTTGGCGCGGGCTTCTGACAGCTTGCCGGCCAGATCGTCGAAACGTGCTCGTTGGCTTTCCAGTTCTGCTTCCAGCTGTTCCAGGCTGCCTTCGCCGCCGTCCAACTCCGCCAGCTCGGCGCTCAGCCGCTGGTGCAATTCCGGTAATTCCTCCGGTGTGATCCGGTGTTTGCGGGCCATCTGGTAAATAGCGCTAAGCCGCTCTTCCACTTCCGCCAGGCGAGCCGGATCGGCCTCATAATCTTCGACAAAATGACGCAGATTGTCGCCGGCTTCGCTGATCTGAATCTGGGCTTCGTTCAACATCTGGATGGTGTCGGCCAGCGCGGGCACGTCCACGGGAAGCTGTTCCAGTTGTTGCAGTGCCTGGCGAACCAGGTCGGCTGCGCTGGTCTCATCTTCGGTGCAAAGCAGCGCAGCCTGGTGGCTGCTGTGCAGAACCGCGTCGGCCTGGCTCAGTTGCGCCTGCTCTTGTTCCAGTTGTTCCTGTTCGCCGTCTTCCAGAGCCAGGCGGTCCAGTTCTTCCACCTGGTAACGCAGCAGTTGCAGCTTGGCCTCCGCTTCGTCGGCGTTCTGCCGGCGCTCGGTCAGCCGTTGGCGGATCTGGTTCCAGGTTTTCCAGGTCTCGTGGGTGTCGGCGGCCAGGGCTTCAACGCCGGCAAACTCGTCCACCAGTTTGCGGTGGGTGTCCTTGCGTAACAGCGACTGATGTTGATGCTGGCTGTGAATGTCCATCAACAGCCCGCCAAGTTCCTTCAAATGGTTCAGTGGGCAGGGCTGGCCATTGATGTAGGCGCGGGAGCGGCCATCCTTGCTGATCACCCGGCGAAGGATGCAGTCGTTGTCGTCATCCAGTTCGTGCTGGGCGAGCCAGTCTCCCGCTTCGGGAATGCCGGACACGTCGAAGGTGGCGGTAATATCAGCGCGCTTGGCGCCATGGCGGACTGCTCCGGCATCTGCGCGCCCGCCCATGGCCAGGCCCAGGGCGTCCAGTACGATAGATTTGCCAGCGCCGGTCTCGCCGGTGAGCGCCGTCATGCCCTTGTTGAACTGGAGTTCCACCCGTTCGGCGATGGCGTAATTGGAAACCGTAAGTTGAGTCAGCATGCAGATAACCTCCGCGTTTTTCCTGAGACCGGCAAAACACTGTGGATGTATACAGTTGCTGTGAATATATACAGGGTTTTTGTTGTTTGCAAATCGGCGGATGGGATTTTCTTCAGGAATGCAGGCATTGGTGGTTGAAACCTGAAGAGCGGGCCCCATATCCGTTCGCAACGACATTTTCCGGCTCGCTGCGGCCGGAGCCCATGTTTAACCGGCCACTGACAGCGGGCCGCATTCGAACAAGCAGGAGTAGCCATGAGCACTGACGAGAACCGGAACGAGCACGAGGAACTGAACGAAGCCCTCGAGGCTGCCAAAGAGGAAGCCCAATCTGCCGAAGGCGAGGCTGGAGAAAACGGCGAAGTCTCCGAAGTGGAAGCGCTCAAGGCTCAGGTTCAGGAGTTTCAAGAGCAGATGCTGCGCTCCCAGGCGGAGATGCAGAACGTTCGGCGTCGCGCCGAAATTGATGTGGAGAAAGCCCACAAGTTTGCCCTTGAAAAGTTCGTCAAGGAGTTGCTGCCGGTTGCGGACAGTCTTGAGAAGGCGGTCGAGAGCACTGAAGGGCACGAGGAATCGGGCGAGTTGGTTGCGTCCATCCGTGAAGGTGTGGAAATGACACTGAATCTGTTCATGTCCAGCCTGAAGAAGTTCAACGTTGAGCAGCTTAACCCTGTGGGCGAACCGTTCGATCCCCAGCAGCACGAAGCCATGTCCATGGTGCCCGCGCCTGATGCAGAGCCAAACAGTGTGGTTGCCGTGGTCCAGAAAGGCTATCTGCTGAATGGTCGGGTTGTGCGGCCGGCCATGGTGATGGTCGCCAAGGCGGAAGACGCACCAAAAATTGATGAGCAGGCTTGAAAAGCCGATTAAAGCGCCAATATAGCCAGTAAATAGCGACAGCGGAGGCTAATGCCCTCCGGGAAAGCATTCAGAAGAATTGGAGTGACTCAATGAGCAAAATTATCGGTATCGATCTGGGAACGACCAACTCCTGTGTTGCCATCATGGATGGCGATAAGGTGAAGGTAATTGAAAACGCCGAGGGTGATCGCACCACCCCGTCCATCATTGCCTACACCGATGATGGTGAAACCCTGGTTGGTCAGTCAGCCAAGCGTCAGGCGGTAACCAACCCGAACAATACCCTGTACGCCATCAAGCGTCTGATCGGTCGTCGTTTCGAAGACGATGTTGTTCAGAAAGACATCAAGATGGTGCCTTATAAAATTACCAAGGCGGACAACGGTGACGCCTGGGTAGAAGTGAAAGGCGAAAAGATGGCGCCGCCGCAGGTGTCTGCAGAAGTTCTCAAGAAAATGAAGAAGACTGCAGAAGACTACCTGGGTGAGAAAGTGACTGAAGCGGTTATCACCGTTCCGGCCTACTTCAACGACAGCCAGCGTCAGGCCACCAAGGATGCAGGCAAGATCGCCGGCCTGGAAGTAAAGCGGATCATCAACGAGCCGACCGCGGCTGCCCTGGCCTATGGCCTGGACAAGAAGAGCGGCGACCGCACTGTGGCCGTGTATGACTTGGGCGGTGGTACTTTCGACCTGTCAATCATCGAAATTGCCGATGTCGACGGCGAGCACCAGTTCGAGGTTCTGGCGACCAACGGTGATACCTTCCTCGGTGGTGAAGACTTCGACCTGAAAATTATCGAGTACCTGGCAGACCAGTTCAAGAAAGACAGCGGCATCGACCTGCGTGGCGACTCCCTGGCGATGCAGCGTCTGAAAGAAGCTGGCGAGAAAGCGAAAATCGAGCTTTCCAGCAGCCAGCAGACCGACGTGAACCTGCCGTACATCACAGCCGATGCGTCCGGTCCCAAGCACATGAACGTGAAGCTGACCCGTGCCAAGCTGGAATCCCTGGTGGAAGACCTGGTTCAGCGCAGCCTGGAGCCCTGTAAGGTGGCTCTGGAAGACGCAGGCATGAAGGCTGGTGAAATCGACGAGGTTATCCTGGTCGGCGGTCAGACCCGTATGCCGCTGGTTCAGGAGAAGGTTAAAGAGTTCTTCGGCAAAGAAGCCCGCAAGGACGTTAACCCGGACGAAGCCGTGGCCATGGGTGCTGCGATCCAGGCAGCCGTTCTGTCTGGCGACGTGAAAGATGTGCTGCTGCTGGACGTAACCCCGCTGACCCTGGGCATCGAAACCATGGGTGGCGTGGCCACTCCGCTGATCGAGAAGAACACCACGATTCCGACCAAGAAGTCGCAGACCTTCTCCACAGCGGACGACAACCAGACTGCCGTGACCATTCACGTGGTTCAGGGTGAGCGCAAGCAGGCGAACCAGAACAAATCTCTGGGCCGTTTCGACCTGGCAGACATTCCGCCGGCACCGCGTGGCGTACCGCAGATCGAAGTTACTTTCGACATCGACGCCAACGGTATTCTGAACGTGTCCGCCAAGGACAAGGCTACTGGCAAGGAACAGTCCATCGTGATCAAGGCCTCTTCCGGTCTGAACGATGACGAAATCGAGAAGATGGTTCGCGATGCCGAAGCCAACGCCGAGGAAGATCGCAAGTTCGAAGAGCTTGTTCAGGTGCGCAACCAGGGCGATGCAATGGTTCACGCCGTTCGCAAGACCCTGAAAGATGCAGGTGACAAGGTCAGCGACAGCGAGAAAGAGTCGATCGAGGCTTCCATCAAGGAGCTCGAGGAAGCTCTGGAAGGTTCCGACAAGGAAGACATCGAAGCCAAGACTCAGAAGCTGACTGAAGTCTCTTCCGAGCTGGCCCAGAAGATGTATGCAGATCAGGCAGATCAGGCGCAGCAGGCAGGTGGGCAGGAGCAGGCCCAGGGCCAGCAGTCTGACGATGCCGTCGACGCTGAGTTCGAAGAAGTCAAAGACGACGACAAGCGATAAATCTGACGTACATCAGGCGGTTGGAAAACGCGGGGAGTTCCCCCGCGTTTTCCGCGTTTAAAAACAGGGTTTTAAAAGCATGGCCAAACGCGATTATTACGAGATTCTCGGGATTTCCCGGGACGCGGACGAGAAGGAAATCAAGCGAGCCTACCGAAAGCTCGCCATGAAGTACCACCCCGACCGTAACCCGGACGACACCGAAGCCGAGAACAAGTTCAAAGAGGCCAGCGAAGCCTACGAAGTACTGGCAGAGCCGTCCAAGCGGGCTGCCTATGACCAGTTCGGCCATGCCGGCGTGGACGGCCAGGCCGGCGGTGGCGGATTCGGAGGCGGCGGTGCCAGCTTCTCGGATATTTTCGGCGATGTGTTCGGTGATATCTTCGGTGGTGGCGGTGGTCGTGGCCGCAACACCCGTGGCGCCGACCTGCGCTACACCCTGGAGTTGGATCTGGAGGAAGCTGTAAAAGGCAAGACGGTCCAGATCAAGATTCCGGGGCATCGTGAATGCGAAGTGTGCGACGGCAGCGGTGCCGAGAAAGGCTCCCAGCCGGAAACCTGCAGTACCTGTAAGGGTATGGGTCAGGTGCGCATGCAACAGGGTTTCTTCACGGTGCAGCAGGCATGTCCGACCTGTCGAGGCTCGGGCCAGATCATCAAGAACCCGTGCAAAGCCTGTCATGGCCAGGGTCGGGTTCAGGAAGAGAAAACACTGTCGGTTAAAGTGCCCCCCGGCGTGGACACCGGCGACCGCATTCGCCTTTCTGGCGAAGGCGAGATGGGCGTCGATGGTGGGCCGCCGGGCGACCTGTATGTACAGATCGCAGTGCGCGAACACTCCATCTTTACGCGCGATGGCCGGAACCTGTACTGCGAAGTGCCCATCAGCATCGTTGATGCTTCCCTGGGTGGAGAGCTCGAAGTGCCGACACTGGATGGCCGGGTGAAGCTGAAGATTCCGGCGGAAACCCAGACCGGCAAACTGTTCCGTCTGCGTAACAAGGGCGTCAGCCCGGTTCGGGGTGGTCCGGCCGGTGATTTGCTGTGTCGCGTGATCGTGGAAACGCCGGTGAACCTCACCAAGCGCCAGAAAGAACTGCTGGAAGAGTTCCAGAAAACCCTGGATGGCAGCAACGGCACCGAGCATGGCCCGAAGAAGAGCTCCTGGTTTGAAGGCGTTAAAAGCTTCTTCGACGAAATGAAATTCTGATCGGCCCGACAAAAAGGAACGCGAGCATGAGGGTAGCAATCATCGGCGCCGCCGGGCGCATGGGAAAAGTCCTGATCGAAGCCGTTGACGGAACCGAAGGCCTTGAGCTAGGCGCTGCGGTCGTCGAGCCGGGCAGTAGCCTGATCGGCGCCGATGCGGGCGAGATGACCGGTATCGGCAAAACCGGCATAAAAATGGCCGGAAGCCTGGCCGATGTGAAGGACGATTTCGATGTTCTCATCGACTTCACCTTCCCGGACCTGACCCTGGAGAATGCTGAATTCTGCAAGGCCAACGGCAAGATGCTCGTCATCGGCACCACCGGCATGTCTGACGCCGAAAAACAGCAGCTGGCTCTGGCCGCCGAAGCAACGCCAGTGGTGTTCGCCCCGAACATGAGCGTGGGTGTCAACGTAGTCCTCAACCTGCTGCGCACCGCCGCTGCAACCCTGGGTGACGACTACGATGTGGAAATCATCGAAGCCCATCACCGCCACAAGAAAGACGCGCCCTCCGGAACGGCCCTGCGCATGGGTGAAGTTGTCGCCGACGCACTGGGTCGCGACCTGAAAGAATGCGCCGTCTATGGCCGTGAAGGCTTTACCGGTGAGCGCACCCGCAAGGAAATCGGTTTCGAGACCATTCGTGCCGGTGACGTGGTGGGCGACCACACCGTTCTGTTCGCCACCGAGGGTGAGCGAATCGAAGTGACCCACAAGGCCAGCAGCCGGATGACTTTTGCCAAGGGCGCCATGCGGGCGGCATTGTGGCTAAAGGACAAGTCGGCGGGGCTTTATGATATGCAGGATGTGCTTGATCTGAAGTGAGTCCATTTCTCATGGACACAAACCGCCATATTTTTTACAATAAGGCGGTTTGACTGCACCAAGCGTACCTTTGCACAAAGTTTCTGAAAAAGCGGGACCGAGTTAAGACTCCGTCTCGCTTTTTTGCAACCTGAATTTGCGCTTGCGTTCCTGTTCGTGACGAACCGATACGCCACTCGATGAGGATACAAGCCTTGAGCACACCCGCAATCCTTGCACTCGCAGACGGAAGCCTGTTCTACGGCAGCGCCATTGGCGCCGACGGAGAAACCAGCGGTGAAGTGGTGTTCAACACCGCCATGACCGGCTACCAGGAAATCCTGACCGACCCGTCCTACTCCCGCCAGATCGTAACCCTGACTTACCCGCACATTGGTAACACCGGTGTGAACGAAGAAGACATCGAGTCAGACCGCATCCAGGCCGCCGGCCTGATTATTCGCGATCTGCCGCTGCTGGCCAGCAACTGGCGCAGCAAGGGAAGCCTGGACGACTACCTGCGAAGCAACAACATTGTTGGTATCGCTGACATTGATACCCGTCGCCTTACTCGCATCCTCCGGGACAAAGGTTCCCAGAACGGTGCCATCGTGGCCGGAGAAAACGCCACCGCCGAGCGCGCGCTGGAGCTGGCCAAAGCCTTCCCCGGCCTGAAAGGCATGGATCTGGCGAAAGAAGTTACCTCCGACAAGATCTGGTCCTGGAGCGAGACCGAGTGGTCCCTGGGCGAGGGCTACGGTGAACGTAAGGAATCCCGGTTCAAAGTGGTTGCCTGGGATTATGGTGTAAAGCTCAACATCCTGCGCATGCTCGCCTCCCGCGGCTGTGACATTACCGTGGTGCCGGCCCAGACCCCGGCCTCCGAAGTGCTGGCGATGAATCCGGACGGCATTTTCCTGTCCAACGGCCCCGGTGACCCCGAGCCCTGCGATTACGCCATCACCGCCATCAAGGAAGTCCTGGAAACCGAGATCCCGGTGTTTGGCATTTGCCTGGGGCACCAGCTGCTGGCCCTGGCCAGCGGTGCGAAAACCATGAAGATGGGCCATGGCCACCACGGCGCCAACCATCCGGTGCAGGATATCGCCAAGGGTACCGTGATGATCACCAGCCAGAACCACGGGTTTGCCGTGGATGAGGCAACACTGCCGGCCAACGTCGAGGCGACTCACAAGTCCCTGTTTGACGGTACCCTGCAGGGCATCCGCCGGACCGACAAGCCGGCCTACAGCTTCCAGGGGCACCCGGAAGCCAGCCCCGGTCCCCATGATGTGGCCCCGCTGTTTGACGAGTTTATCCGCCTGATGGAAGCGCGATCGGCCTGAGGTCGATCGCCACGGAAAGCTCACGGCGCCATATGTAGCGCTGCAAGAATTCAAAAGTTGCTGACAGGTTTACCAAGACATGCCAAAACGTACCGACATCCAAAGCATCCTGATCCTGGGCGCCGGCCCCATCGTGATCGGGCAGGCGTGCGAGTTTGATTACTCCGGAGCCCAGGC
>MDTA01087042.1_pt1 | contig 17453 bp, 15 predicted proteins | sample 811151 | NCBI WGS metagenome assembly MDTA01 (sample SAMN05326648, study PRJNA326480) | marine metagenome | isolation source: seawater | place: Indian Ocean: South | collected 2010
CTTCTATTGAGATCTATCAAAAAAAAATATAAAAAAAAGAACCTCAGATTTCATGGATGTGTAAAAAAAAATAAGATATATAAAATTAGCAATATAATTGTTATAACTTCTCCAGTTAATAATTTCCCCTACGTAGCTTTAGAAGCAAAAAGTTATGGTATCCCAGTTGTTTCTTGTAGCAAAGGAGATATAAAAAAAATTGTAAAAAATAACTATGATGGATATCTAGATTATTCTTATTCAGAAAGAAGAATGGCTTTATTGTTAAAAAAAGTAGAAAAAAATTATAAAAAATTTTCGAGGAATTCTCTTACTGGGTCAAAGAAATTTGAATTAAAGAGTTCATGTAAAAAATTTTGGAATTCAATAAATGTATAAAACTTACCTACTTGGGTCTGGCTATTTATCTAGCAAATTATCAAATAAAATAAAAAATTCAGAAATTGTACCATCTGAAAAATTTAATTTAAAAGTTAGAGAAATAAATAAAAAAAATAGAAAAATAAATTTAATTATAAACGCTTTTTATTCAGCAAGAAAACTAAATAGTTTAAATTCTTATAAATTATTTATTAAAAAAAGTTTATTAAATATTTCAGATATTTTTGATAAAATTAATCCAAGATTAGTAAATAAAATTTTATACACCAGTAGTTCTTCTGTGTATGGATCTGTAGGCGGTAAAGCAGGTATTATAGATAAGAACAATAGATTTATTTATTCATCTTTTAAACTTTCTGCAGAAAATTTAATAAAAAACTTTTGTAATAAAAACAAAATTAATTTTGATATTTGTAGGGTATTTAACCTTTATGGTGTAAATGATAATTTTTCAATAATATCAAAACTAGTCAAATGTAAAAAAAAAAAAAATAAAATTAAAATTTTTAATAATGGAGAGTCTGTAAGAGATTTTATTCACGTAGATGATATAGTTTTTATTTATAAAAAATTGTTAAAGCTAAGAGGTGAGTCTAATATTTTTGATATAGGCACAGGAAAAGGAGTAAAAATAAAAAATATTATTTCAAATTTAAATTTGTCAAATAAAAAAATTAATTTTGTCAAAACAAAAAATTTTGAAATTGATAATTCTATTGCGAACAATAACTTTTTAAAAAAAAAAATTAGATTTAAAAAATTCAAAAATTTGGAAACTTTTTTAAAGATAAAAAAATTAAATTATCAAAATAACAACATACAATCAAATTACATAGAAAACACACTTTTCGGATCAGTTATATATGGTGCAGGTTATTCTGGAAAACAACTACATAAACAATTTCGTCAGTATGACAAAGATGTGGTTTCGTATTTTGTGGATGATGATCCAGAAAAAATTGGAAAAACTATTAATGAAATTAAAATTTTATCATATGAAGAATTGAAAGAACTATCTAATAAAATTCATATAAGAAATATAATTGTGGCTATACCGTCATTGACTGAAAAAAAAAGAACAAATCTCTTTAAGAAATTATTACCAATAACATCTGTATTAAGTAGTTTGCCGGAAAAAAAATTTTATAAGAAAAATAAAATTAATTTAGATGATTTAAATAAAATTTCTTTAGAGGAAATATTAAATAAAGAAGTTTTAGATACTAAGAAAATAGATTTTAATTCATTTAAAGATAAATCAATATTAGTTACCGGGGGTGCAGGTAGTATAGGCTCAGAGATTTCAAAGCAATTACTTGGAACCAAATTAAAGAGATTACTAATATTAGATCATTCCGAATTAAATATTTATAGACTAAATCAAAAAATAAAATCTAAAAAAATGCAAATTATTTTAGGAAATATTCAAGATACAACCTTAATGAAAAAAATTATTCATGATAAAAAAATTGATTATATTTTTCATGCTGCTGCTTATAAACATGTAAAATATTTAGAGGATAATGTATATGCTGCAATTAAAAATAATATATTTGGAACATTAAGTTTATTAAAGGCCTCGAAACATAAAAAAGTTCATTTTACTTTTATTTCAACAGACAAAGCTGTCGAACCTAAAACCGTATTAGGAATAACAAAAAGAATAGGTGAAATTTTAATTACTCATTACGCAACTTATAAAAATTTAAAAAAGTCAAAATTCAACATTGTAAGATTTGGAAATGTAATAGGAAGTGATGGGTCAGCACTACCCTATTTTTTAAACCAAATTAAACAAGATTTACCGATATCACTAACAGATAAAAAAATGGAAAGATACTTTATGACAATTAAAGAAGCATGTGAGCTAGTTTTACAGTCAACCAAAATAAATACTAAAAATAGAATATTATTCTTAGACATGGGAAAACCAGTGAAGATACTTAATATTATTACAAAATTATTCTCCATTTTGAAGAAACCTAAACAAAAATTAAAAATCAAATTAATTGGTAATAAATTTAACGAAAAAATTTCTGAAAAGTTAGTAACGAAAAACCTCTTTTATAAAACGAAATATAAAAAGATATACTCAGTAAATGAAAAAAGAATTGACGGTGAAAAAATTGATTTTGAAATGCAAAAACTTAATGAAAAAATAGAAAAATGTAACAATAAAGAATTATTCAATTTAATAAAAAATATTGTTTGAAAAATATTTTCATTAATTTGTAAATCTATATTTTCGATCTTTTTTTTGTTTGTATTAAGATTGATTATTTATTTTGATTTTTTGATTAATATAAAGCCATAAACCAAATGGATAAAATAATATTAATGATAACCAATTATTATAAAAATTACCAGATGGTATTAATGGAAATAAATTTAATATGATCCCAACATTAAGAAAATAAAAACACAAATCAAAATTATTTAATTTTTTTTTGAATAGTATTTTAATATTTTTTTTTAATACAAAAATAAAAAATATCATTACAAATATAAAAGCAAAAATACCTGTATCAGATAAAATTTGAAAATAAGTACTGTGAGGATGAGTTGAACATTTTAATTTGTTGTTTCTATTAAGAAAATCTTTTTCATTTTCAAGAATTATTTCACTTTTGTCATTTTTTAAATCATTACAAGCTTTGTAAAAAGTTTTAACTCCTGAACCCTTAAAAATATTTTCTTTAAATATTTGGATTGCAGTATATACAAAATCCTCATGTTCTTTGGAATAATATCTAAAACTTATATTATCAGATTCATTCCATTTAGTTTTAATCACACCTAATTGCATTAAGGTGTAATCAATATATTTATATTTGAAACCATAATTAAATGTTAAAAGAATAGATAACAATATGATGCCAGAAATTATAAATTGAATTTTCTTTTTTATTATTAAAAAATAAAATATTGATAAAATTATGAATAAAAATAAAGCTGTTCTTTCTGCAGTTAGAAAAATAACTATTCCAGTAATAGCAAAATACAGATAGTTAATTCTTTTAAAATTAAAATAGTAAAGTAGGGATAAAAAAAAAGGAAGTAATCTAACTAGATAACTACCAAGTTTTTTTTCATCATTAAAGAAACTAGTGATAAGATATACTGGTCCAGTTTCTGAACTATTATAGAATTTAAGAGGTGGGTAATTTAAAAAATTCCTTAAAAAAAAATATTGAAAAAATGAATCTATTAAAATTAAAATAAAAGTAATACATATTGAATATAAAAGAATTTTATCAAAAAAATCATATTTTTTTAATAAGAAAAAAATTCCTAAAGCAAATAAAAAATATCTAAAATAAAAAAAAGAGGGAAAAAAAGACTCTTTTATTGAAATTGAGAAAATTAAGCTAATTAATATTATTAAATAAAAACAAAAAAAAAAATAAACTTTTCTCCTTATACTATAAAATAAACTATGGTTTTCTTTTTTGAAAATTAAAATAAAAATAATTAGAGCTATTAATGAAGCTGACAGATCAGCAAAAAAAATGCTTATACTTAGTGATAAAGGAAAAAAAAAAATTAATACTATTAATAGTTTATCTATTTTAACTGTTTTATGAATAAACTGATCTAAAATTAATTTCATTTATAAAGCGTGTTTTATATCTAATTATATATAAAATAATAAAATCTATATAAAATTAGACCCAATATACAAGAATTGTTTTTTAATTAAGAATAGATAAATATATATAAAATATGAGAGTATTATGGCTGGCATCTTTTAGGCCAATAAATAAATTAGGAGAAAATCGTAATCAAAGCATGTTTGCAGACACTGTAAAAAGTTTAGATTTATCAAAATGTTTTATTAAATAATGATTACTAAAAGGTTATAAATTGTGAAAATTTTTATTACAAGTTCAGAAAACAAAAATAAATTTGGAATATCAAAAGTTATAGAACAATTAAAAAAAAGATTTAAAAAATTTAACGAAGTTGAATATTCAAATAATCTTTTTAATTTTATTTTAATAAAACCAGATATTTTGCACATACACGGTTGTTGGAAAATTAGACTTTTGATATTTTTTCTTTTAGCTAAACTTTTTGGTATTAAAATTGTAATTTCACCACACGGAATGATTGATCCATTATCATTTGCTCAAAAAAAAACAAAAAAAAATTTAGCTTGGTTTATTTACCAGAGATATATCTTTATTTTTTCAAACTTGGTTATAGTAAATTCTAAATTAGAAAAAAAAAATCTAATTAAAAAATTAAAAATTTCCAAAAATATAGAGATAATTAAACATGGAATAACACTTCCTAGATTATCTAAAATTATAAAAAAAAACGAAAAGTTGACTTTTGTTTTTTTCTCAAGAATTCATCCATCCAAAAATCTTATGAGAATAGTAGAAATTTGGAAAAATAATTATTTTTTTGATGATTATAAGTTGGATATATACGGTGAAATTGAAGATGTTCAATATTTTAATAATTTTAAAAGTCAAATAAAAAATTCTGAAAATATAAGTTATAAAGGAAGAATTAATAATAATAACCTTAATTATAAATTATCAAAATATGATATATTTTTACACCCATCTAATTCCGAAAATTTTGGATTGGTAATTTTGGAAGCAATGTCGTGTGGATTATTCCCAGTAGTAAATAAAAAAATAGATTGGAAGATTTTAGATAAAAATGAACTAGGCAAAAGCCTAAATTTTACTTATAAAGATTTAAAAAGATTAATTATACAATTGAATAAATCAAAAAAAAAAATTAGAAGTAAAAAATTTCAAAAGAAGATAAGAGAATATCTGTTTAAAAACTATAACTGGGATTTTATAATTAATGAGTATTATCAAAACTATAAATCATTATAATAAAATATACGATTTTAAGTTTATTTTTTATTTTTAATATGATTAAATTTTTAGACATTTATAAACAAGACAAAAAACTTATTAACTCTCTAATAAATGATTTTAAAAAAATTATTAAAAATTCTGATTTTATATTAGGAGAAAACGTTGAAAAATTTGAAAAGAAGTTTTCAAAATTTTGTGGAACTAAATATACTGTGGGTTGTGCAAATGGAACTGATGCATTATTTTTAGCATTAAAGTCATTAGACCTTCCAAAAAATTCAGAAGTATTAGTTCCAGCTATGACCTGGTGTTCAACTGTTTTTGCTGTAGTACACGCTGGCCTTAAACCTGTATTAGTAGATACAGAAAAAAATGGTAGTGTTATTTGTGTTGACTCACTAGAGAAAACAATATCAAAAAAAACTAAAGCAATTATAGCAGTCCATTTGTATGGAAATATTTGCAACATGGATAAAATAAAAAAAATTATTAAAAGATATAGTAAAAAAATTTATTTAATTGAAGATTCAGCTCAGGCTCATGGTTTGGAATATAAAAAAAATAAAAAGGCGGGTTCTTTAGGAGATTTGGGATGTTTTAGTTTTTATCCTGGTAAAAACCTTGGTGCTTATGGTGATGCTGGGGCAATTACAACAAACAATAAGAAATTTTTTCTAAAATTAAAACAACTAAGAAATATGGGGTCACTCACAAAACATGAACATAAATATGTTGGTTTTAATAGTAGATTAGATACCATTCAAGCAACTATCTTATTAAAAAAAATTAACTTTTTAAACAAACTTAATAATAAAAGAAAAATTATTGCTAATATCTATAAAAAAAATATTAATAATAAATATATCTCTAATTTAAAATACTGCAAAACATCAGTATTTCATCAATATGTAATTTTGACAAAAAAAAGAAAGAAATTAATTCAAATTTTGCAAAAAAATAAAATTAGTTTTGGAATACATTATCCAAGAGCAATACACCAACTTAATGCATTTAAAAAGTATTTTAAAAAAAGATTTAAAAATGCAGAGCAATTGGCTTCAAACTCTATAAGCTTGCCAATAGATCCAAACTTAAGTAAAAAAAATGTATTAAAAATTTGTGAAGTGGTTAATCGATTAAGTTAAACAGTGAATTATATGTTGGGTGTAAAGACCAAACTAAAGATCCTAAAATAAATATATACAATATATTTTTAGAAAAACTTATATTTTTAAAGTTATAAAATAGTGAAAATAGAATAATAACAATAAAATAAGCTAAATTAGTTAATCTAATTATATTTTTTCCTGCAATTTCTGGACCCGCAAGAATTGGCTGCAAAAATATCAACAAAATACTTATACAAATATAAATGAATAAATATTTATCATATTTTTTATTTATTTTCCTCAATGAAAAAAATATTAATAAAGGTAAATAGCTAAATAAAAAATATGAAAAAAATAAAATAGTTTCTTTTAAGTCAAAACTATCTTTTAGATAAAAGAAAATTCCATTTATAGCTCTTAAATCAAAAGCATTATAAGATGAAACTTGTAAGGCGTAATGATTATTCAATGAAATGATTAATAAATATATTATTACTATTTTTAGTAAATCAAAGTTTGAAAAAAAAAAATTATTTTTGTATTTCATTTTTAAAATTAAAACACTTATTAAAAACATTATACCTGTTTGCCTTGCAATTATTGAAAGAGCGAAACCAACATAAGAAATATTTTTATTATTTGTTTTAATTCCGTAGATAATTAGTAAAGAACTAAAAATAAAAAAGAAATCGTTGATTAGTGTCGGTAGAGATAAAAAATATCTAAATAAATAGGGATTAAAAATTATTAATGATAAGGCGATGATAATGGTAATATTGTCTATTTTTGAAGTTTTAAAAATTTTTATCAAAATGTATAAAGAAAAAAATATTAAAAAAAAATTCAATAATCTATAAATACTATAAATATCTAAATAAATTATTTTAGATATCAGTCCAATAAGATAAGGTATTAAAAAGCGTTGTGCATGAATTTTTCTCAATTCATCTTCTGCAAAAAAAGGAGAATTTTTTGAAATTTCAATGTAACTGGCTCCATCTGCTGCCCCGTAAATTAAACTTTCTTCATAATTATAATATATTGTTGTGCAAAAAAGATATATTAAAGAGAGAAAAATAAAGCTAAATACTGACTTATCATTCATAAAATTTAGTCAAAAATTTTTTTATTATCAAAAAGAGCGACAAACCAAAATTTGACCATGGTGTACCAATCTATAATTGGTCTTATTTTGGAATAACGTCCTTTTTTTGGATAGCTCATATCTACTGGCACTTCAGCCGCAGTAATATTGCTAATTAAAATTTTCCCATAAAAATAATACTCAAAACCATAGGTATATAGTTCCTTTTTACAAAAAAATTTTATTTTACCTTTATTAAAAATTTTTGTTTTAAAACCTCTAAATCCGCATGTCGCATCAGTTATTTTTTTGTTAAAAAAAAATTTTATTATTTTAGACATTAATTTAATACCAACTTTTCTAAAAAAAGGATTTGTAGTAGAGTTTCCTCCTGGCAAAAACCTACTTCCATTAACATAATCAATTTTTTTGTTTTTTAATTTATTTAAAAACCTTTGTATTTGGTTTGGCAACATTTTTCCATTCCCCGCTATATAAATAACAACATCATATTTTTTTTTTAAAGAGTATTTCAATCCTTCAATTAAAGCATAACCGATTCCCATGTTTTTTTTTTTTTCAATAAATTTTTGATTTTCTTTTACTAAGATTGATCTTGATTTATCTGTTGAACCATTATTGAAAAAAATAAAATCTATTTTTTGTTTTTTCTTATATTTTTTAATTTTTTTTACTAAATTTAGAAGCCTATTTTGCTCGTTGTAAACTGGTACTACACAAATTATTTTCATTTTAATTAAATTAAATATATACACTTAATTCATTATGAAAAAAGTTAATAATTTGAAAATAGCTGTCATAGGATGTGGTTATTGGGGAACGGTAATTGTTTTAACTTTATTTAAATTAGGTATTAAAAATATTACTGTTTTTGATAATGATAAGGAAAACTTAAAAACAATTAAAAAAAGATTTTCAAAAATAGTTATAAAAGAATGCTTGAAGGATATAATTAATGACTCAGATATATCTGGTGTAGTAATATGCACTCCTGCTAGCACACATTTTCAAATAGCTAAAAAATTTATCAAAAAAAGAATTAATTTATTTATTGAAAAACCGGTTTGCCTTAAACCTTCAGAGGTTCTTAAATTGCAAAAACTTTCAACCAAAGAAAAAATATTTATTATGTCAGGTTATGTATATAATTATAACGTTTATATAAATTACATTAAGAAAATTATTAAAAAAAAAGAATTAGGAAAAATACGGTATATATCAATAGAAAGAAGCAACTTAGGACCAATTAGAAATGATGCATCTTCAATTTGGGATTTAGGGTCACATGACATTTCTAGTTCTTTGTATATTTTGGAAAGCCTACCAAACAAAATTGAAGCCAATGGGTATGATTTTCTAAAAAAAAACATTTATGATATTTCATTCTTAAGACTTATTTTTCCAAAAAATATTTTAGTAAATATTCAGTCTAATTGGATTAATCCTGAAAAAGTTCGAAAATTAATCATTGTTGGAAGTAAAAAAATGCTTTTATTTGACGAATTAAATAAAAAATCACCTATAAAAATTTATAATAAGTACGCAGAATATCCAAAATTAAAAACTTTTAAAAATGATTTTTTTTCTACTAAAGCAAATATTTATAAAGGCAAAACAATATCCCCAACGATAAAGTATAGACCATCTATGGAATTAGAATTAGAACATTTTTGTCAATGTTTAATAAAAAATAAAAAACCTAATACAGATATTAATTATGCTTTAAAAATTTCAAAAATAATTCAAAGTATAAAATATTTAAAATAATTTTTTTTTTAAAAAAGATTTGACAATAAGAAATTTGTTATATAACAAACACCTTTATGACTTTTCAAGGTAACAAGAAATTAAGAACATACAGTAATGTCAAAAATTTTTGGGAAAATGAAGGCAAAAATAGAGGTGATACCCCATTTGCAACAATAAGAGATCATTATTTTAGAAATATTGAGATAAACGAAATTATAAATTTTTTTTCTAAAAAGAAAACTCGTAACTTACTTGATATTGGTTGCGGTAATGGTTTTTCTACACTTTTTTTTAGCAAATTATCAAAAAAAATTCTGGGACTAGATTACTCAGAGAAATTAATTCAAAATGCAAAAAATCTTTTAAAAAAAAATGAAACAAAACAAGTTTTAAAAAAATATTCTTATCAAAGCTTTAAACCGAAATCTAAAAATATAAAATTTGCAGTAGGTAATATTTTAGATTTATCTCAATATGAAAATAGTTTTGATGGAGCGATATGTTGTAGAGTACTTATAAATTTACCATCAAAATCTTCACAATCTGAAGCAATTAAAAATTTATCTCTTTCTGTTAAAAAAAATTCATATATTTTTATTACAGAAGTTGTTGGAAAGTATCATAAGATGTTATCAAAATTTAGAACCAAATCTGGTTTAGATCCATTGGAAGTTTATTGGCATAATCTATATTTAGATGAAAAACATTTTATAAATGCTTGCAAAAAAAATAATCTTAAACTAATTAAAAAAATTAAATATGGTGACTATCAAATTGCCTCAAAAGTAATTTATCCAAAGCTAATTAAACCAGCCGAACCTGCTTTTTTGTCAGACTTTAATAGATTTTTTTCAGAACTTTTTATTAATGACAAAAGTTTATTAAAAAGAATAATTTATAATTACTATAAAAAAAAAATAAATGTGGAAGACGCAAGTCATCAAACAACTTATATATTAAAAAAAATTAAGTAAGTGTATTCTTTTGAGCAGATTCATTTAATAAACTCATCTGATTAATTTTTTTTTACTACATAATTATTTATTACCAAATACTCTAAGTCATTCCTTAAAATGCAGTTTAAAGCTTCCTCTGGTTTTCTCACTATTGGTTCATTCTCATTAAAAGATGTATTTAAAAGAAGTGGAATTTTTTTTAGTTTATTAAATTCCTCAATTAAAAAAGATAATCTTTTATTTGAATTCTCGTCAACAGATTGGATTCTAGAAGTTTCGTCAACATGAGTTATGGCTGGCACTAAAGATTGTTTATCTTTTTTTACTTTGGTTACTGAAGACATATAAAGATTGTTGAAATTACTCTCAAACCACTCATTTTGAAATTTTCTCAATACAACAGGTGCAAAAGGTCTAAAAGACTCTCTTCTTTTAATTTTCGAATTGATAATTTTTTTCATTTCTAGATTTGATGGATCAGCTAATATTGATCTATTACCAAGAGCCCTTGGTCCAAATTCCATTTTACCTTGAAACCAACCAATTATATTACCCTCACTAATTAATCTTGCGACTAAATTAAAAAATTCACTATCATTTTTATAAAATTTATAAGTAAATTTTTTTTTATAATTATCATTCTCAAGAATTTCTTTAATTTCATTGTCATTGTATTTCGATCCTAGGTAGGGTGATTTAAGGTTTTTTATCTCATCATGAAATTTGTGAGCAACAACAAATGCAGCACCCATTGCGCCACCATTATCACCTGGAGCATAATTAATAAAAACATCTTCAAAATATTTTTTATTTTCAGTTAAAATTAGATTTGCTGATGAATTTAATGCACAACCTCCTGAAAAAACAATATTTTTTGAATAATCTTTTAAAAGGATTTGAGAGATAATCTTATTAAAAAAATACTCATAAACTTTTTGGACTGAACAAGCAAAATCTTTAGTGAACTCATTTATATTTTCTGATTTTTCTTTCTGAAATAAATCATTTAATCTATTATTAAAAATTTGATCAATTTCAAGAGTATCACCAGCTATATACTTATAACCAGGTTTCCAATGATTAAAGTATTCTAAATTAAGCTCAACTATATTATGGTTTGTTGGCTTGAAAAGATTTTGAATTATTTTTTGAAAATATTTTGGCTTACCATAGGGTGCTAGACACATCATTTTATATTCTTCTCCATAGTTTTTGAAACCAAGAAATTGTGTCATACCATGGTAAAATATTCCTAATGAATGAGGAAAAAATATTTTTTTTTTTATCTTAATTTTTTTTCCTTCACACTCTGCAATTGCACATGTTACAAAATCTCCTGAACCATCAATAGAAAGTCCATTAGATTTCTTAAATCCTGATGGATAAAAAGCTGAAGCTATATGAGCAAGATGATGTTCTATAAAGTGAAATTTAACATTACTATTTAGTCTAAAATTTTCCAAAAACTTTTTTTTTATGTTTATTTTTTTTTTAATTCTTTTTATAGATTGATTTTTTTTTAAAGATAATCCATTTAAAAAAAATAAACTTTTTTTTAGTAAGTTGCTAGATGGCTTAGTATTGAAAGCGATATCGGTTAATTCAGTAGATTTAATTTTTGCAATATCCAAACATTCTTGAATTGCTTTGATTGGATAACCAGAAAAATGCTTTATTCTATTTAATCTCTCTTCTTCAATAGCCGCAACAATTTTACCATTTAAAATTAAACATGCCGAGGAATCTGCATGATTAGCATTGATACCAAGTATTGCTTTCATTTATTTATAATTTTATTTTTTTTAAGTTTGTTGTAGATTTATCAAATGTAACAAAAAATTTTTTTAAAGTTTTCACTTTTTTCATATTTTTCTTATCAATAAATATTTTTACATGATTTGTAATACATTCAATTACAAAAAGGCTATAAATATTTTCTCCAGTGCTCAAAGAATATTTTGATCTAGATTGTAAATTATCTAATTTTTTCTTTTTAATATAACCTAAATTTTTTACTTTATTAATATTTAATTTATCTCCGACAACAAAAATTTTTAAATTCAATTGGGTTAAATTTTTGATTAATTTATTATCAAATAACAAAGACTTATTTCTGTGAATTCTATGATATATTAGAAAGTCAATATCTTTATTTTTTTTCTTTTTTTTAAATATTAAATTTTTTAAAACAAAATTGAATGATGATTTTCTGATTATTTTTTTTGACAAATATTGTTTAAGAAGTTCAGTTGAAAAAATAAGTTTTTTTTTAAATCTTATAATTAAAATAAGTTCAGAAAATTTATAAAAAAATGGAAAAACTATTTTTCTTATTAGATAGTTTATCACATTAGATTTATTATATAAAGCTCCACCGGTAATTGGACCCAGTATGGTTCTTGGGGGTAATAAAAAAAATATTAAAAAATTCCACAGAGGTAGAAAATTAATATAACCTACGCTGTATCCTTTGAAATAATGTTTCCAACAACTAATTATACCAATATATGGAGCTATATATTTATGATTTAAATAATCATCCGATTTTAAAGTATTAATTTTAATTTTTTTCTTATTAAAATTTTCTTTAATAAATTTTCTAGCAAGATTTCCCTCACCAGTTTGTTCTGAATAATCGCAGGCCCAAAAAATTATTTTATAATCAGTCAAATAGAAAAAAGGTATTTTATTGATATTGTTTTAAAATCATAATAGTAGTTTATTTATATCATGAAAAAAAAAAAAGCACTAATTACCGGTATCACTGGTCAAGATGGTTCATACTTAGCTGAATTTTTGCTTAAAAAAAATTATATTGTTCATGGAATAAAAAGAAAATCTTCCTCTTACAATACAGATCGAATAGATCAAATTTATGAAAACAAAAAATTTAAGAACAAATTTTTTTTACACTATGGTGATCTTGTAGATTTTGGATCTATTTTAGAAATTATTAAAAAAATAAGGCCTCATGAGATTTATAATTTAGCTGCTCAAAGTCACGTTGGAGTGAGTTTTAAATTACCAAATTATACAACTCAAGTTAATGCAATAGGAACGCTAAATATATTAGATTCTATTAAAAAGTTAGAATTAGAAAAAAAAATTAAATTTTATCAAGCTTCGACTTCAGAATTATTTGGTGAAATTCAAGAAAAAAAACAGTCTGAAAGCACTAAATTTTATCCTAAAAGTCCTTATGCTTCATCTAAGTTGTTTGCTTATTGGATTACAAAAAATTATAGAGAGTCATATAATATGTTTGCCTCAAATGGTATTTTATTTAATCACGAGTCTCCAAGAAGAGGAGAAACATTTGTAACTAGAAAAATTACTATAGGGATAAGCAAAATAATTAATGGCTTAGATAATTGTATATATTTAGGTAACATTTACGCATTAAGGGACTGGGGTCATGCAAAAGATTATATTGAAATGTGCTGGAAAGTTCTTCAATGCAAAAAAAGTGATGATTTTATTATTGCAACAGAAAAACAATATTCAGTAAAATTTTTTATAGAAAAATGTTTTCAATACCTTGGTATAAAAATTGGTTGGATTGGCAAAGGTTTAAAGGAGAGAGCTTTTATAAAAAAATTTAATAAAAAAAAATATCCAAAATTAAAAGTTGGAATGATTGTTGTAAAAATTGATAAAAAATATTTTAGACCAAATGAGGTCAATAATCTTGTTGGGAATTCTACAAAAGCAAAAAAAGTTTTAAATTGGAGTCCTAAAACATCAATATATGAGCTCATAAGTGAAATGATGGATAATGATTTGAAATTATTTAGTAAAAAAAATTAATTCAATTTTTAATGGTACAAAAAGTGTTAATCGCTGGTCAAGAGGGTATGGTTGGCAATGCTGTGTATAACCTATTTAAAAAAAAAAAATTTAGAATTTTAGATTGTAAAAGAAAAGATCTTGATTTTACGTCTCAAAAACAAGTCGATAAGTGGTTTAAAAAATATAAACCTGATATTGTCATCAATGCTGCTGGTCGTGTAGGGGGTATTTTAGATAACTATAATTTTCAGTCAGATTACCTGTATATAAATACAATGATTGGTATGAATATTGTTAATTCTGCTTTTAATCACAAAGTAAAAAAATTAATAAATTTAGGTTCATCATGTATTTATCCTAGACAAGTAAAGCAACCTATTTCAGAAAATTCTTTACTTTCATCAAGTTTGGAAAAAACTAATGAGGGTTATGCACTTTCAAAAATAGTAACACTTAAATATTGTCAATATTTAAAACAAAAATATAAAAAAAATTTTATTTCTATCCAACCCGCGAATTTATACGGGGTTGGTGACAACTTTAATTTAAAATCTAGCCATGTTTTACCTGCGTTAGTAAAAAAATTTGTATTAGCTAAACTAAAGCGTAAAGAATCAGTTGAAGTTTGGGGAACTGGTAAAGCACGTCGAGAATTTCTTAATGTAGAGGATTTGGCAGAGGCGATTTACTTTTTAGTTAAAAAAAAAACAAAGCACGATTATATTAATGTAGGTGGAGGAGAAGATATTTCAATTCATCAACTTGCAGAAATGATAAAAAAAATTGTCAATTACCAAGGGAAAATAATATTTAATAGAAAATACCCCGATGGGGTTAAAGTTAGAAAAGTGAATTCATCAATTATTAAAAAATTAGGATGGCACCCTAAGATTAAATTAAAAGCAGGTCTAGTGAGTTATTGTGATTATTATGAAAAAAAAGTTTTTCCTAAAGAGAGATTATCTTAGTTTATTTGATCTAATTATCATTACTAAAAAAGAGTAAATAAATATAAAAAGTATTATTGTAAAAAGTTTATTTAACTCAAAATAGTTCATACTTATTGGAAGTAAAATAAGAAGTGTTAATATAGTAATTGTTTTTTTGTAAGAATATTTTGACAATAAAAGATGGTGCAGATGAAATCTATCAGAACTTAATGGATTTCTTTTTAAGAATATTCTTACAAAAAATAATCTAATAAGATCCATACCAGGTACCAACATATATATTACTATTTCATCGGTATAATCTATTAATTCATAGTTATATAATTTAATGAAAAAATATCCTATTAAAAATGCAATTAATAAAGATCCACTGTCACCTAAAAAAGACTTGTTTTTGAAATTCAAATATCCGTAAGTCAAGATAGTTATTAAAATGATTTGAAGAATTAATAAATTAGAATAAAAAATTAGGATACTTAAAAATATAATAATAGAATAATTACTTGATTGTAAATTAATACCATCAAACATATTGAAAGCATTTAAAAATACTAAAAAACAAAAACACGAAAATATTATTGCTGTATAAAATGATAGATAAAACTGTCTTTCTAGAAATGAAAATTTAATAATATCAATAATCAATGAATTATCTAAAAGTAAAATAGGAATAATTATAATTAATAAAATTACAAATTTTTTCGAGGCTGAGATATTAAATTTATCATCTATAAAACCTAAAGAAAAAATTAACGAAAATGTAATAATAAATAAACTCAAATTTTTATAATCTTTGAATATAACTTCACTCGATAAAATATCGGGATTTAGAAAAATAAATAAGGAATATATAATCAAATTTAAAAAAATGATTAAACCACCTGCTAAAGGCATTGGTTTTTTATGTAATTTTCTTTTACCGTCTGGATTATCTAAATTTAAATGAAAAAACTTTATTTTATCAAAAAAGATAATTAGAATTAAATTAAATAGAATGATAAAAAATAAAAATATATTTTCAATTTCCATTGTTATTTTTTGAATAAAATTTATTTAGATAATTTAGGAAAGTATAAATGACAATCAAATCAATACTAAAAACTGCATATGAACTTTCCAAAAGTGATCTTAATAATATCAATATCACTATAATTGCACTGTAATTGGTAATTGGTATTCTTAGTTTCAAATTTTCAAAAAGTATTCGCAATACGACCCAAACTGATAAAATTGAAAAAAAAATGAAAGGTATTGTCCCTAATATACCAGAAGACGATAGTGAATATATTATGCCATTTGATGCTGTTTGATTGATTAAATATCTGTCACCTTGTGCGCCATAGCCATAAATTACTGATTTTTTAATCATATGGATAGGAGGAGCATTTAATTTATTATTAGTTCTAAAATTCATTAGGATTTCTTTCCAATCATTAATTCTTCCTGAAGAATAAGTTTGAGGGTCAATAGGTCTTTGAAAATTAGTTGTAATTTCAGAAAGACTTGTACTAATATTTTGTTGATAAAAATTATCGAGAATACCCTTATTATGAATTAACTGTTTAAAAATTAATACAAAATAAACAAAAATTACTGGCATTAAAATATAAGTTATAAGGTATTTTAATGTTTCTCTTAAAGAAAATTTTTTTTCATAGATGTAGTTAAATAAAATAAAAGTAATTAATAAGGCTATCGTAGTTCTACTTTGAAATAACAAAATAAAAGTAGAGATTAAAAAATAAATTGCCATTTTTAAAAAATTATTTTTTTTTAAATTTTTGTTAAAAACTAAAAAAGTAATTATCATTAATAATAATAATGTTCTTGACGAGCCTGTTGATCTGGGACTTTGTTTTCCCAAAAATGTTTCACTAGAATTAAAAAATGTGTATAAAGTGAATGAAGACTCAGAAGATACAAAGTGAACAAATGTTTTGTAATTTAAAAGCGTAATCAAAGATAACATTAAAATGATAACGTAAAAAAAAATTACATATTTTTTTTCATCAAAATAGATATTTGTTAAAACAAAAATTAATAAAATATTTAGTGCGCTGATTATATAGATAATATTAGTGAAAGAATTATCAGTAAATAATAGGCCAGGAATTTGAGAAAGAAAATATAGCAAAGCAGAAACAAATAATAACTCATTTTTAAAATTTATACGCCTACATTTTTTTAAAAAAATTATAATTAAAATAGGAAATATTATTAGATTTAAAAGTTGCCTTAAAAAATTAATAATAGTGTTTAAATTAGTATTTTTTTTTTCAACAAAATAAACAATATCGTAAAATGAAGTTGAAATTGAAAACCAACAAATTGTATAAGATAAAATAAGAAAAATCTGAATGTATGAAAAATTTAAAATTTTTTTATTAATCATAAATTATTCAACTTTTTTTCATTAATAAACATAGAATATTGCAAATGATTAAACATGACTAAATATAACCAGTTAATAAAGAAATTGCCCGAAGGTAAAAGTTGATCAAAAATTATTTTCATTTTATTAATATGTTTATATATATCTTATTATAAGTAAATTGTTTAAAGCTATATAA
>MDTA01097617.1_pt1 | contig 17452 bp, 17 predicted proteins | sample 811151 | NCBI WGS metagenome assembly MDTA01 (sample SAMN05326648, study PRJNA326480) | marine metagenome | isolation source: seawater | place: Indian Ocean: South | collected 2010
AACCGGATCAACCGACGCAGTGACTATAGATGAGAACCAAGACGTAACTGTGAATGCAGGTAGCTTGATTGTAACCTCAGCTACGGAAGGTATCGTACATACGGGCAGCGGCACTGTGACTCAGGCAACTGACCACACTACAGGTGTAACTATCAATGCTACGTCTGGAGTGATCACACTGGCAGCTGTGGCACTTGCAGCAGCAACAAATGCAGAGTTCACTGTAACCAACAGCACAGTGCAAACAGATTCAGTTATCATACTGACGGTACAGGACGAGAACACTACGAACAACGCACAGCTTACAGCATGCACACACACCATTGCAAATGGTAGCTTCAAGATCTCAGTGTTCAACCCTGCAGCCACTGGAGCAACCTCCACGACTGCAAGCAAGATACACTTCCTGATTATAAACAATTCTGTGTAACTTTACATATAAACATACAACCCAAACATTATGATCAATTTCAAAGGCACTAACCGCCAACTCCTCAACCTCTACAGAGGTCTCGAAAACGTCAAGGAAATCAGAGGCTCACGCTTTGCTGTCCTTGTGGGTAAGAACATGAAAGAGATAAAGCAGATACTGCAGCCCATCGAAGAAGCTGCTGTGCCCTCTCCTTCATTCCAAACGGTATCTATCCAAATGAGAGATCTCATGGAAGCAGAAGACCAGGAAGCGATGGAGCAATTGGAAAAGGAACACAAGGATCTTATCGATGAGCGCAAGCAGCAAATGGCTAGCGTAGAGACGATGCTTGAAAATGACATAGAGCTCAAGCTCCATGCCATACGCGAAGACCAGCTCCCAGATGAAATCACAGGGGAACAGGTAGAGAAAATTCTAGAAATTATAACTGATGGCAACGATTAACACAAGACTAGTTCTACAGTCTAAAAACCTTTTTTCCAACTCACTCAACCAAAGGGTTGACAAGGGTTTCCCTATTACAGCGGAGGTACTCAAAAGAGTAAAGTCCATCACATCGACATCGAGCGGTTCAGCCACGACCCTGCTCACTGTCAGTGAGTACGGAGCGGACAAGGATGTTTTTCTCTTTATCCGTAACCGGGCAACAGCGAAGGCTAAGTACCTATATATAATCATAGGCTCTCAGCAGATTATGAGATTGGCGCCCGGCCAATACTCTATACTCCCATGGAGAACAGAGAGTGGGGATGACCTTAAAATATACGGCAATGACTCCAACGGCATTAACGTGGAGTACCTCGTAGGAACTATGACGTAATGGGAAAGAAGAAGATAAAAGATACCGGCCTTGGCAAATGGTTGGCGGAAAAGGCACCTAACGTACTCGGTACAGTGGGTGACCTTCTCCCTGACCAAGGTGCCCTCGGTGTCGTAAAGAACCTCTTGGACAAAGAGCCAGGGGTTGATCCAGCTGAGGCAAAAGCCAAGATAGATGCTGAGATAGCATTCCAGAATAACGTCACTGAGCGTTGGAAAGCGGATATGGGAAGTGACGTAAAGCTGGCTAAGCTGATACGTCCAGTCACATTGATAGCCTTGATGGGCATGTTCATGGTAACCATGATCTTTGACAGCCTTGACAACTGGCCATTCAATGTAAAGGACAGCTACATCGATCTGTTGCAAGTCCTGATGTTGACTGCATTTGGTGCATACTTCGCAGGTCGTACCATAGAAAAGAGTCGCAAACCTAACACATGACGATAAACGAAATCAAAGACTTCATCGCCGAGAGGCGGGGATATTTAAAGAAAAGCGCTGACGTACTATCTGAGAGACTTAACTGCCCGATCGAAGATTGTGAGACAGCGTTGTACGAAGCCAGAAAGCTGGCTCGTGAAGAAAACACTAACGACAATGACAGCGTCATTAGTGAGTTCGAACAGTTCCTTGACAAGAATGGCATCAGCCAGTCCGACGTAGCTAGTGTAAAGTTCTGGCAAACTGTGTCAGGACAACAACGATTCTCAGTTGTTACAAAAGGTGAGTCTATGAGCGTGGACTCCATCAAGAAAGAGATAGAAGGGTTTGCTGAACAGTACAGCCCAGATGTTGACTTGATAGAACGTAAACCTCTTAGCCGGCCCATAGCATACGAGATATCATTGCCTGACATACACTACGGCAAGCTCCATGATTTGAGCCTAGAGAAGGTAGAACAACAATACATGACTGTCGTACAGGAACTCGTCAACAAAGCAGCGGGGCTTGAGATAGAAAGATTCATACTACCAATCGGCAACGATGGTATGAACTCTGAGGGTATGAGACGTACAACCACCAAAGGTACACCACAAGAAGAGAGTGCTGGATGGAAGGACACGTTTAGAGGATACTGGCGATTGATGACTAGAGCGGTCAACTACCTTAAGGAGAAGGCCCCTGTAGACATCATTGTCGTATCAGGCAACCACGACTACGAGCGCATGTTCTATGCAGGAGATGTGCTCGCAGGCTGGTACAGGAATGATGCCAACGTCACTGTGGATAATGGCTACAGTTCTCGCAAGTACTACGAGTACGGCAAGAACATGATCATGTTTACCCACGGTGATAAAGAGAAGCCTGCAGACATGCCACTCATAATGGCAACTGAAAAACCAGAGATGTTTGCGCGTACGTCACACCGTGAGGTACACTGCGGGCATCTTCACAAAGAAATGGTCAATGAGTACAGGGGTATCAAAGTACGGTTCGTTCCTTCTATTTGTCCTAACGATGAATGGCACAAGCAGATGGGGTACGAAGCTAAACGAACAGGGCAAGCATATATATGGAATAAGTCCACAGGACTTGAGGGCTATCTACAATCAAATGTTAGAGTATAGTGACGACATAGAAGACGAAGATCCAGCTGCCTCCATAGAGGAGGAGGTAGAGATTTTGGATGAAGCTTACCGCAATGCATACAAGATTGCAGTAGGAGAGATGACCGTGCGCGAGCTTTTGAACAAAGCTGACGACATGATCTTCTTGCCCTTTGACCCCTCAGCCCCTGAGACCTTTGCAATGATCGTAGACGACATCATACAATACTTTGAAGACAACGAAGAATATGAAAAGTGTGCCAAGCTGGTAGACGCTAAAAAGAAGTTCGATGACTCTTGACGAAATTGCATACAACATACTGAATCTACTTAGAGGGGGTAGAAGCAGTAATGATGAACTTATCTCCACAGATCAGATCAAGTTCAACATACAGCACTATCGTGCTATGCTCATACGTAGAGACTATGCTCGTAACGGGTATGTCTCTAAAACAATTGAGCAAGACTTAGGATGCATACACCTAGAGGCCGTAGACATGTCTAAGTGCTGCGGCACAGAACTACCAACTGGATGCACTGTATACAGAACGAATAGAAAGATGCCCAAGACCGTACGCTTCAATCTAACAGATGCGTTTACGTTCATAGGCAAACCCAATGGGGCAAGCACTATACCTAAGATGGAACCCTACGAGCTTGATTGGGTACCTTACGATAAATATACTTCTAGACTTACACGTTACTACGTAATTGATGAGTATATTTACGTATACGAACCTAATGGGTTAGAGGCTATAAATGTTCGTGGTGTATTTGAAGACCCGGAGGAAGTAGGAAAATTTGCTACATGTGAGGATGAATTTTGTTACGATGAGCAAAGTGATTATCCACTTCCTATGGATATGGTAAGTGCTATTACAAATGGTCTAGTGCAAGGAGAATTGTCGCTCCTGACTAGTTCCATTAATGATACTGAAAACGACAAACAACAAGGACAATAATCATGGGATTTAGAACATTAACAGATAGACTGCTGAACAACCTTGCGGAGAAGCTGGATAGTCAACAGACAAGTTTGTCAGCTATTGAAAGCACTGGCACTCTGACAAAAAACGCCGGTAGTAATACTGAGCTGCAGGTAACCCAACATAACTCCAGAGCCTTTGGCCAATCCGGAGCTATCCTAGTTACTGGCAATGGGGCAATATCTAACTCCGTCACCGGAACTGTATTTGTGGCAATACAGTTTTTAGAAGATACAGTATTTGATAGCGGTGCGGGAGGTTTGACTGCAGCTGCAGGTATGGATAATAAATTTCCAGACGACACTGGTGTGTCTTCAGACGTTTCTAGTAACGGTGCGGCAATTGATGGTGTCACATTCCCAAAGGGTATGACCCTGTACGGGAGATACGACGGCTTTAAGCTGCACTCAGGTAAAGTAATAGCATACGTGGGATGATTGGTCTGGGGCTACATACAGCTGAAGATACTTCGCATCCTGCTTTGTTTGGAGGCAGGCCTCCTGTTGTCAACACAAAGTCTCTAAGCTTTGACGGGACAAATGACTTTGCCAACTTTTCATCCAACACAGTCATCCCAAACCTTATGGGCAGTGGTGACTTTAGCTGGTCGTACTGGGTTAAAAAAACCACCTTCGTTGGGAGTGGTAGCGGGTATAACAGTCAGCTTTTCTACGCCCTCAACTTTTTTGGTGTTGGAGTTAGCACATTTGTCATAGGGGCTGTTGGTGAGTCAAGCCACGCCACTCAAGCTAGTAAGATGATATGTCAAGCTGTTAGAGGTAGTGGATCAGGCAGCGTTTTCTTTGACTGGGTAAGCGATGGTGTTATAACCTCAGCTGGAAATCAATGGCACCACACGGTATTCACTTTTGACACTAGCGGTTCTACTCGTCTTGTTACATGCTACGTAGACGGAACTGAGATTGCTGGCACAAACCTGAACACTAGCATGAATTCCAAGGCAAGCTTCAGCGGCATTGACTTTGGTAACATCGCTCTAGGAGCACAAACATTTAACATGGGAGGCGATGCATATGAGGCAGGAGAATATGATGAGATTAGCTGCTACGATAAAGTACTCAGCTCATCCGAAGTTAATGAAATATACAATGGCGGTGTGCCTGCAGACGAAAGCTCTAGATCAAACCTTGTTGGGTACTGGAGACTTGAAGACAATGGAGACGACTCAAGCAGCAACAGCAACTCTCTCACCATTAGCGGTGCACAATTTACAACTGACGTACCATCATGAGTAGAACATACGCCATAATAGATACAGCATCAGTTACTGACGCGATGGCAGCAGCCACAGTCGATGGCAGCTCTGGTGCTATGAGAAAGACTGTAAGAAACACAGACAGAAGCTTACTTCGGTGGGAAGGTAATACACCCCCAGGGGCAGAAGCCCTTACCACATATACACACGATGAGGTGATCGCCTTGATGAATGACGAGTCTGGTGACTGGTGGGTTGACTTTGAAAACCATAGAAACTACACAGAGTAATGGCTATCACAGATTACTTCGGAAAAGAGAAGCGCCAGTACCAGCGTGGTGCTGCCTGGACTAGAAAAGCAGGTAAGAACCCTACAGGGGGATTGAATGCAAAAGGCAGAGCATCGTACAGAGCTGCTAACCCTGGGAGTAAACTTGCTGCCCCAGTTACCGAGTCTAACCCTAAGGGTAAGAGAGCCGGTAGACGTAAGTCATTCTGCTCACGGATGTGCGGAATGAAAGCAAAGAGAACAGGATCTAAAGGCAAGAGAGATCCTAATTCAAGAATCAATAAGTCACTGCGCAAGTGGAACTGCCGGTGCTAATAAAGAACAACAATGGGAATTATAAAATCAAAACTATCTCTGTTTTCAACAGGTTCGTCCACAACCACTACAGGAGGGTTTAGCATATCAGTCTCAGACTCACTGTCTATTGAAGCGCCTGTAGTAAACCTTGCGTCAGGAAGTGTTACTAGTAGCAGTGGTCCTGACGTAATCATAGGGTCAGGAGTAAGTGATGTTACATACGTATACATCAAGTACAAAACTGCATCAGCAGGTTCACCCAGTCTGGTTCTAAGCACTGTAACAGGAACGCAAAACTTTGCTGACCTAGCAGCAGGTGAGGCAATATTTATACCTGTCAAGGGTGCTGTAGGACTGAGAGTAACTAGCAGTGACACTAATGCCATTACCTACGAGTATGGCTACTGGACTAAAGTCTGATGGCTAGCGAAGGACTAAAGAAATGGTTTGGCCGCAACCAAGGTCGTGGTTGGGTAGACTGCAAAGCATCAGCAGCAGCAGGTAAGTTTGTTCCCTGCGGTAGAAAGGATGCATCGAAAAGTAGGAAGACAGGGTACCCGGCCTGCAGACCTACTAGAAGCGCATGTACCAAAGCAGGTATGCGTCGTAAAAAATCATCTAAACGGGTATCTTGGAAAAAATAACTAGAAACTATGAAGTACAAACAAACGGGAGGAAAAGTCCCAAAGGGTATGCGTAAAAAAACTTCTACGTACAGGCCCGTTAAAAAAGAGCGCACACCAGGTGGTCACGGCAGACGGAAGACAGGTGCTATCCTGGACCCATCTGATGAACGTAAAATGAAACGTAAAATCAGACGTGCAAAAAGAAAACTGAACAAGATGAAACCCATCGTCAAAAAGCAGGGTGGTGGCATGATCGAAGAATCTAAAGAGATCAAGTTCGGTGGGCCACACAAGATGAAGAAGGGTGGTGCACCTGGAGCTCTCAAGCGTGCAGCTAAGAAGACTGCTAAGGGTAAGGCTAATGTCGAGAAGGGCATGAAGATGATTGGTGAGGCTAATACCAAAAAAGAAACCAGAAAAGCTGGTCGCACAATGGCCAAAGGTATCCGCCAGAAGAAGGCAGGTGCTAGAAAGAAGGCTAACTACGAGTTTAGACAATCAGTTAAGAGAGGCGAAGTGCGTCCAACAACACCACCAATTGCTAACTTGAAGAATGGTGGAGGTGTAGACAAGAAGTTCTTGGGTGGACTTGGTAGACTTGCTGGAGCCGTCAAAGGATTCAGAGCTGGTAAAGGTCAGGGACTCGGAGCTAGACTCAAGGGTGCAGCTAAAGGTGCAGCCGGAGGAGGCATGATGGGTAGAGCCTTCGGTGCTCTCAAAGGAATGAGAGGTGCTGCCGGACAAGGTGGTGGCTTGAGAGGCATGATGAAAGCTGGAGCTCAAGGTGCTATGCAAGGTGCGTTTGGTGGTGGTGCTCAGCAGAATGCTGCAGAAGCTGCACCAGCAGAAGGCATGGAAGAGGAAATGAAGAGAGGCGGTATGAAGGATCGCCGTAAGATGGGAGGCTGTAAGAAAGGCGAACCATGTGAAGCATACGATGGCGGTAGAGGACCCAAGAAGCCAAAGAGAAGAAGAAGAAAAGGAGCTGGAAAGTTTAAGACAAGAGTCAGCAACATTGGCAGAAGAAAGTATGAGAACGGAGGAGATTGTGGACCAGGTGGATGCACAGGGGAGAACAAGACTTCTAAGAGAAACAAGAAGTACGCGAGAGAGGCTAAGAGAGCTGCAAGAAGACGAGCGAGAAATCGCGGTAGAGGAAGAGGACGTCCGAAAGTATAATTATAGGGGGGAGCTCCGGCTCCCCCTTTAATACCAATCACATGGCTAGAAAAAAGAAAGTAGGTTACCCCCCACTGCCTGGCACCAAGCCTGGAGTCAAGCGTAAGCTGTTTGGTGGTAAGGAGGCCAGAAGAGCTCGCAGAGCAGAAAGACAAGAAGACCGACAAGAACGTCGTGCTGCTCGTCAAGAAGCTCGTGCACAAGCTAAAGAAGAAGGCAAGGGCCTCTTCGGCAGATTGCGTGCAGGGTTCCAAGCTGGACGCGAAGTACGTGAACAGCAAAGACTCGAAGACGAAATGCCTATGGAGGAGCCGCTAGAAGAAACAGCACCAGAGATGACTGACGCTGTAGGCGGGGGTGTAGATACATCTGTTGCAGGTGCTGGCATGGATAGTGGTAGTAACATAGCTGCTCAGCGCGGGGGAGTGATAGACCGTAGACGTAGAAGACGTGCATACAGCCAAGCAAGAAAGAGAAGGGTGCCCCCAGGGGACATGCCAGATCCCTTTGCTAGGTACGAGTCCAACAGAGAGAAGCCCAGATACAAGGTTAAGAAGAAGGGCTTGCGCACACGTAAGAGTGTAATTAGAAAAAGCAAAAGAAGATGAAATATCCAGATTTTAAAAAAGCCGGAGGCGAGTCTTACAAGAAGGGAGGCTTCAAGATAAGTGGTCCCTGTAAGTCTGCCGCTAGGTCTAAGTTCGATGTATACCCATCAGCCTACGCTAACGCTTGGGGTGTTCGCTGCACTAAAGCAGGTGGACCTGGCAGCATGGGCAAGTCTAAGAAGAAAAAGAAAGGTGGATTCCCTGACTTGACTGGTGACGGTAAAGTGACCAGAGCTGACATCCTGAAGGGTAGAGGCGTGATCAAGAAGAGAGGGGGGCATAAGCCTACGGACAAGACAATAGGTCAGAAAGAACGTACACGTAAGAGAACTAGAAAAGGTCTGAACGTTGACGTGCAGGCTAACAGAGATGTAGTAAAGAAGGCTCAAGAAAGAGGGAAGTCTACTAAGTACCAAGTTGAGGTAACGAAGACTAAGACTAAGACTAAGCGCATAAGCCGTAAGAGAGCGCAGCGTATGGCCAAGCGTAAAAACTACAGAATGGATTGATGCATACTATCAAGGATATACACAAGGATTACCTAAAGCATGTTGATGACCCCATAGAGACCCGTTTGTTTAAACAACTCTGTGAGGAATTCAACATGCAGGTAATCGAGTTAGTCCTAGAGGGTAGAGAGTTTAGTATGGGGAGCAATCTATCTACGCTCTCCATACGTCGTATAGAACGCAACCCCAGCAAGCCTACAATAGACTGGTGGGAAAGCAACAAGTACAAGCAAGAGCTTCTCACAGAAGGGAAGGAGCTGTACAACAGCGAGACGGGAGAAGGTGAGAAGTGGTTCATCTACTACACCGATCCCTGGTACTGCAAGTACCATTGGCAGAAGTCTAGATGTAAACTGGCTAACAAGACTGCCTATCGGTTTACCCCAACCCGAGGAGTAAAGGGGAACAAGGAGAAGCTTACTGCTCTTCTAAAGAACGATGACTTAGCATACTTAAGATTCAAGAAGCATGGCAACATATGATACCATATCGTGTAAAGAGATTGTCCGTAAGGTCATGCGGGATCTCAAGACTGACGACGGCAACTGGATTTATGATGCTGTGGAATGGACTGGTGAAGCACTTGAACACATAGGTGCGGGCGCTCACGTTGAAAGCAAGGGGTGCATACTGGATATAAAAGACTTCAAGGGGGCTTTGCCTGCAGACGTGTACTACATCAATCAGGTATCCATAAATCAGACAGAGCAAGAGATGGCTATAAGATCAAAGATCCAAGCTCTGCAGGGAGACTTACAAGAATTCTTGGGAATGCAAAAGCTTATTGGATCAGCAATTGTTGAGAGCCTGTCTTTGGTAGCTGACGGAACAATCTCAAGTGATCTTACAGACACCAAGGTTGATACTTTGATAAATGTATCAAAAGCTCTGCAGCCAACCATAAACAAGTTTAGGGTAGATGCAGCTGTTGTCTACAATGCATACATGAACCCTGACTACGGCACTCTAACACCTCTTAAGTATTGCACAACAAACTTTCCCAGGGGCATACACTGCGACGAGTGCGTAAACGAACATGTGCAGGCTACACCTGAATGCTACCTCATAGAGAATGGTATGATAAAAACATCCTTTGAGGAAGGGAAGATATGTCTGTCCTACACAGCATTTGCTACGGATGCAGATTGCTGGCCTGTAATACCCAATGACATCAGTTTCAAAGAGGCTATGTTCTGGTACATATACAAGAAGCTACTGCTGTCTGGTATGGTCGATCCAAACAACAACGGACTTAGCTACGACTTTGCAGATAACAAGTGGAAGTATTACTGCACTCAGGCACGTAATGAAGCCAAGTACCCAGATATAACTAGGTACGAGTCGTTCATGAACCAGTGGGTCAGACTGATCCCACGCATCAATCAATACGATGAGAGCTTCGAAACACTGGGAGACAGAGAGAATTTGTACAGAGGAAACTATAGCGTCCGATCAACACGATGAAGAAGTTTGTAGCAGGTATGAGCAAAGACACGTCCAAGGCTGACCAGCCTGATGGGACGTTTCGTGATGCACTAAATGCTGTAGTCAACATAGAGACAGGCACAGTAAACAACGAGTACGGTACCACAACTGTGGTGGGGGCCAACATAGACGTAGTAGGGGCCATACCAATCGATGAAGACAGGGTAGTATTCTTAGGTCTCAACGCATCCGACGAGTCTATCATAGCAATGTCTGACCCAAAGAAGGGTGAGAGTGTTGTACTGTACAAGAACTCTGAGCTTAACTTCAAAAGGTCACACCCCATAGCAGGTGAGTATAGAAAAGATGCGAAGAATGACATCATCATATACTTCACAGACAACTACTATGTAGTGGACGAGGACATCAACGAAGCAACTTACGTCTCTGACTACAATCCTCCTAGAGCATTTAACGTCACTAGACAGTTGCAAGCATTTGCCTTGGAAGAGGCAGAGGGATTTACCGCCAACCCTGAAGTGCTGTATGGGGAGGTAAACTTCAATGTTGAGAAGCTCACACTGTTCCCCGATGTAGGCACGCACACAAGAATAAAGAACGCCTATGTAAAAGAAGGAGGAGCGGTTGTAGCAGCTACATACCACCTGGCTCTTGCATATGCTGACGAGGATTTTGTAGAGACGAACTACTTTGTGGTATCTAACCCACTGTATGTAATACCAGAACCTGACAACACGCTCCCGGCTGACATTGTGATCGGTGCTCAGAAAGGAACAGTAACAACAAAGTCACTACACTGGGAACTCTTCGTGCCTAGAAATGTAAACTACAAGTATGTGCAGCCTGCGGTAATACAAAGAATAGGTACTGCAGAAAACGTATACAAACTGCAACGAGTAGAGATTCAGTGGAGTAGCGGAGAGGACATAGGACTGTACACAAACGTCAGTGAAATCAGTGACGCTCCTAGCATACCTACTCAATCTTTCTCTGACGTAGTCTATGAAAGCGATATTAACGACGGAGGTTTCCGACAAAGAGGAAGACAGGGGTACGGTGGCGGAGACGACAGCGCAGGACAAAGACAGAGGAACTTACCATCTGCACCGTATAGAAACGATGGTACGAGTGGGTTTAAGCTGTACAATGTAGTGTATACTGGTCGTGAGGATGCTTCTACAATGAGCACCCTAGACATTGTAGCGGACAAAATAAAGTACCTGACAGCTAGAACACTGACTCAGCTGAACGATCAATTGTACCTGGGCAATCTCATATCTAGAAAAGATATCGGGTTTCAGAGATATGCTGGAAACATCAGAGTAGCACCCAAGGTCAAAGCAGTAGAGGGATTCGATCGTAGATCATTTGATATTATCACCCTCAACAAAGGGTACGGTACAATGACAATGCCGTACTGGCATGCTACAGATCACCCTAGAGGGTTTGATGGTATGGGTCAAACATACTTCCAATCCATAGGTGCAGACAATACACCGGATACTCCAGATACAGCTTCAGCCGTAGAGAGCATGTACCCAGATTACATCAGTGCAATAGCTGACTACTTGAGGTACCCAAGCACTGGAGGTCAGAAGCTTAAGATAGGAGGAAACAAAACTGGTGTGCAGTACACTCTGAACGACGCAACCAGAAGAGGATACAAAGACAACAGGTTTACGTACAGGGGAAAGAGCTTCCGTAGAGGAGACGTATACGCGTTCTATATATCATTTGTACTAAGAGATGGTACAGAAACGTATGCATATCACATTCCAGGTAGGCCCCCGCTCCCATTGATATGGTCATCCATACAGGACAATATTGTAAGTCAGACCGGCTACACAGAGGACGAAAAGTGGAAGTTTTTGCTGGGCAGATCTTTCTCAACTACGGAGAGTGAATACTTGATGGAGAACGACAAGTTCACCACAATGTCGTACCTCCAAGCTTACTCTCACGGGTACCACCCAACGGAGGCAATAGACTTGAATAGAGAATCTAAGATCTACCAATACGTAGATACATCATACGATGTAGCTTATACGCAGCTGGACACTAGTGCAGCATACAAGGCTCTTAGAAACGATATGGGATTCTGGGAGAACGAGAACGAGTTCTACCCAGCGAGTGATGACTTTAGGCTGACAGATGTCAATATCAATGGTACGGCTCAAGAACAAATTCTGTTCCCCACCAGTGACAACTATGAGAACTGGTTCTACAACTTGCTGGACAATGTAGGCAGAGGACGTAGAGTTAGGCACCACAGGATGCCATCTAACTACAACAGAGAGAGATCCTACATACAATACTCCACTGCGAGCGTTACCCCTCCCAGCACTGAAAGCGATAGTGTAGGCAGCTTGAGCTTTGATAGAAACTATGGAGCGCTGTTTTTCGAGAACACAGGTGACCTCTCAGAGAGAGGTTTTATGGCTGGTTACGAAACAGGATCAGGACCTAATACGATAGGTGATGGGAGTACGTTTGTAGCAGCTCCTTGGGTGTCAAGCCATAGAGACAGGAGCACATCTGTGGGAGGGTCATCTTACGGCTACACAAAGAAGAGACTCATCACAAATGAGACAGCTAGAATACTAGGTATACAACTGAGCAACCTAAAGATACCTAGACATATGCTGAAGGAGATACAAGGGTATAAGATCTACTTCGCAAAGAAAGAAGGTACAGATAAGCTTGTGGCAGGGCAAAGCCTGTCAATACCATGTATACCTAGGTATGCTGCATCTCCTAACCAGAACAGGCTCCTTGCTCGTAAGGGCCCATACTTCAATGCATTCTATGCATACGGAGGTCTGAGAAATGATATGGAAGCAGCAATGGCAATAGCTTCTAAGTGGAGAGGAGCTTATCAAGAGTCAGAGACATTTGAGCCCTCAGCTGAAAGAAGGGTACCAGAGAGTTCATATACGAACGTTAGCCCTGTAGATCAGATGTTCCGTTACTACGGCAACCCTGTATTTACCTTCCACGACTTTACTCTGCTCCGCAAAAGACCATCCTTGAATACGATAACTCACGTTCAGTGTCAGGCAGCTATTGCATTTAGACACTACCAAGGGGGTCCAGGTGTGTTTGGTACACGTAAGAGCGACCAGGAGTTGGCTGATGCCAACCCAAGCGACACTACAGATAAGGCAAAGATCACAACCTTCCCATCCATAGGATGGATATCTCAGGCTCTGGGTAACACCATAGACTACAACGTAGATGGTGAGATATACGATACGACAGACACGTTCATAGATGCGGATGAGGATGTCAACAACCCATATGGCAATGACAACCCACCAGCAGACGACGAGGATAAGCCAGGAGGTTTCTTCAAGAGAGCATTCAGACGTCTCCGTGGTAAGGAGAAAGATGTAGATGATGTAGAAGATTACAGCGACGTGTCAGAGCTGCGAGCTCGTAGATACCGTATACGACAGTGGAGAGGTGGGGCATACATAGCATGTGCACACTACTACCCACAAGACATCTACCTGCACAGAGAGATCGTTACGGGCGGAGATCACAGAGTAGAAGCAACTGAAGGAGAAAACAAGTGGGGGTGGTCAAACTACACTGCAGGTCCCAATGCTAATGGAGGTGCGGGATATGACTTCTATGAAAGCTACCACACCCCAAAAAATAACCAGTTTACTTTTGTTGTAGACCCAGGCAGTAAGACATACTTACCAGGACAAAGAAACCTTAAAACCCCAGAATCGAGCTCATTCAAGGGGGCCCACTATATATTCAACAGGGGAGGGGAGAGTTCCATAGTGATGGCACTTGTAAGTGGACTCCCCCACCTTAAAGGTTTGGTGCCCTGGAGATCAAATGCAGCAGAGTTTGATCCTTGGTATTATAAAAGTGGTGGTACGCTTGGTAAAAACGGACCCTACAACATAGCTGGGTGGGGAGATGAGGACAAGTTCTTGTTCCCTGATGCGTGGCATAACAACGATGACCCTAAGCCAAACTACCCAATACCTGACTACATTGCTCAGAACACATCTCTTTACCCAGATGTAATGACAGCAACCTCTCAGTACAAGGGGTTGAACTACACGCTGTCTGGTGCAGATCCAAAGTATGGATTCCCAATGGCATGGCTGATCAATGTGTGTTCTGCAAAGACAGATGTATACACTCCGTTTGACAAGCAGACGCTTGTATGGACAGGATTCTATCACTCAATCGCGGAAGAGTTTTCTGACTTTGAGCAAACGCATGGTCTAACTCAAGGGTACGTATATGAACAACTTGCAAAGCCTGTAGCAGATGCTGCAACAACTGCAATAGATGCTGACGGCAATTCTGTAGAGTTACCATCAGTTGCTTACTTCAGAGGCAATACCACTGACGAGATATACGGGGGTGACACATACATAACTAGGTATGCGTTCAGAACAACATCGCATAGCTACGGGCACTCTTGGTTCAGAGCTTCTACGGCATTGAATGATGCAGGCCCTGGTAGTAACACCGACGATGACATGAAGGTGATCTCTCACCCTGATGCCATCGGTAACAGTAGAAACACAAGACAGAAAGATGTACCAGACTTCTTGTCTCTTAGTGACTTTGGAACTGCTTGGGGTACTACATCTGGTATGGCTGTATGGTCAGCGGCAGGCAGCAGCCTATCAAACATAAACCCTGACGGTGGATTAGACAGCTCTGAAACAAATCAGATAGAGTCATTTATTAGTGATACACTTCTGAATGCAAACAACTGGCAGCAGGGTAACTCAGATCCAATGACAGCCCTGTTTACATTTATGGTAGAGTCGGAGGACAACATAGGTCTACGTCACCAGAAGGACAGCGAGAAGGGTGTGGCCACTAAGTTCTTTGACTTCAATACTGCAGCAGAGGTACTGTTCTCACCACCTACACAAGACTTTACAAAACAGGACAACCTGTTGTATGAAGACCACTTGAACTTCATGCAGGACAAGAAGGTGGCTATGCCTTTCCCTAAGGCTAGAGCAGGTGTAGAAGAGAACGACTCGTTTACGAACAGGGTCATAAGATCTAAGAGGGCTACGGGGTCACTGTCTGACAGGTACCGTGAGTTCCTTGCCAACGATTTTGCAGATATACCTAAGAACAGAGGTGACATTACGAACCTATTCACAGTAGGGGACACTCTATACATACATACCGAGAAGGCGTTGTTCCAAACCAAGGGTAACGAACAGCTCGAGCTTGGCAGTGTCAAGGCATTTATCGGCAGCGGTGACATCTTTGCCATTGCGCCTACAGAGCTGCAGAACTCAGAGATAGGATATGGTGGTACCACATCATTCCTGTCTTCAGTCACTACACAGTTCGGTCACTTCTACGTGGACCGCAGAGGAAGACGAGTACATGCTGTTGCAGGAGGGCAGATCACAGAGGTCATGAAAGGAATGGAACATTGGCTGCGTGACAACATACCGTTCGAGATAGAAAGGTATGGCATCAATGTAGACTCAGAGTCATTCCCATACAACCCTGACGCTACGACAGACAAGAACCATGCAATGGGGTTCCACGTGGGGTACGATGCAAAGTTCAAACGCATACTACTCACAAAGAAAGAGAGAGTTCCGAATCAGTACTTCATAGACGAGTTCAACGCGGGCAACATTTCAGTAGAAAACAACATGTTCATCGAGGTAGGAGCATGTACAGATGATACTGAAGAAGAAGAAGTAAGAATTAGCATTGCTGCAAATACATCTAACCACAGCCCAGAAGGTCCTGGAGACAGAGTTAGAGAAATAGCAGAAAGTCAATCACATAAATCTAACGTAGGTGTAGTAACATGCGACGCAATAGGTCTCAGCAACGACACATACTTTGAGGATGCAGGCTGGACACTGTCCTACCTGCCAGAACTAGGTATATGGATAAGCCGGCACAGCTACATGCCTAGCTTGTACATCAATGGAGATGTACACCTGCACTCTATAAATGGAACAGGGTTCTACAGACACGACAACGAGAAGAAGCCTGGTAACTTCTACAGTGCAAGCGAACCTTACAACTTCGAGTTAGAGTTTATAGACAATGCAGCACCGTCATCAGTAAAACTGTACAGCAATGTATTCTACTGGGCTGATGCAAAGAAGCGTGATGAGAATAACGTGACAGAGTTTAAACGTCAGACATTCCCAATCTTTGACAGGTTCTACGTATACAACGTAGACCAGATATCAGGGGAGTACACGGATATTTCGTATCTTAACAACTGCAGATTGGTAGATAAGATATGGTATCTAAACTCGTTCAGAGACATGTCGTCTGTTGTGTCTAATACAAACGACTATATCAATACTGGCAAGCCTAATGTAGTAGGACAGCTTACTACATCGATACAATCTACTAGGGAGGACATTAGCATGTTTACTGCAGAAGGAGTACCAAACCCCGACTACATAGACACGTCTAAGCATTGGTTCGAGCAAAAGAAGTTTGCAGGACACTACCTAGGTGTGAGGCTTATCAGTAATAACCAAAGTGAAAACTTGATACACTTGTACGCTGCAGGTACAAAGTATCGTACATCTTATAGATAATGAGTGACGACAAGTGGATACAGAAAGCTAACAGACGCATGAAGCGTAAGGGCACGGTGGGCAAGTTTACTGCTTACTGCGGCGGTAAGGTAACGAATGAGTGTATTGACAGAGCGCTCAAGTCAAACAACCCTACCCTTGTCAAGCGTGCACAGTTCGCAAAGAACGTACGTAAGAAGCAAGAGGGCGGAGCACTAGAGTTCTTGGGAGATGGTATAGACTTCTCTGACGGAGGTGAATCTATTGTGTCGGACGCAGCTACTGGTATGACCAACATGGGTGGTCTTAAAGGCGCTATACAGAACTTCAAGATGAAGAAGCAGAACGAGCTTCTAGAAGCTGGGGGTATGGAAGGCATAAAAGACTTTGTCAAAGATGGAATCAAAGGAGGTCTGAAAAGCCTTAAGCCCAGTATGGGTACAGCTGTAGCAGCCCTGTCAGGACTTGCGGCAAAGAGTGCAGAAAATAAAGCAGGTAAGTCAGCTATGGCTGACCCGTTCCGTAACAACGTAATGGAGCGCAAAGCTGCTAAGCGTGCAGGCTTTGGTGCAGGGTTTAAAGCAGCATCTGACGGAGCAGTAGGACAAGCTTTGGGTAAGATACCAGTGTTTGGTAAAGTGTTGCAGGCGGGTGCTGGTGTAGTGGGTGGACTTATTGGTGGTAAGAAAGCACAGAAGCAACAAGAGAAGGATCGTAAAGAAGCAGTCAAGCAGCTGCGTACAAGTCAGAACGCACAGCTTGCACAACAGGCGGCACAAGCTAAACAGTTTGAGACAAGCGGTGAGACAGGATTTGCAGACGTAGGAACCAGCATTACCAACTCATACTTGGCACAACGAGGCATGCGTGACGGTGGATCGTATGACCCTGTGTATAGCGGAACAAAACTCAAGGGGGGTAGAACAGAGCCACTGCC
>MDTA01168271.1_pt1 | contig 17452 bp, 16 predicted proteins | sample 811151 | NCBI WGS metagenome assembly MDTA01 (sample SAMN05326648, study PRJNA326480) | marine metagenome | isolation source: seawater | place: Indian Ocean: South | collected 2010
ACGGATTGCCCTAGAAGACGAATACTTCGTCGAGCGTAAGCTGTATCCCAATGTCGATTTCTATTCGGGCATTATTTTCAAGGCGATTGGCATTCCCGAAACCATGTTTACCGTGTTATTCGCCGTGGCTCGGACAGTTGGTTGGGTGTCGCAGTGGAACGAAATGATCGAAGATCCTGGTCAGAAAATCGGCCGTCCCCGGCAACTTTACATTGGCGAAACTGCACGGGATTTCGTTTCAATCGACAAACGCTGATGGGAAAATAAGCCTTTCGGCGGCTTTTTTCAGGAACGTTCGATCAGTTCGATCTTGTAACCGTCTGGATCCTCGATAAAGGCGATAACCGTTGTCCCGTGCTTCATAGGCCCCGGGGGGCGGGGAATACTGACACCTTCTGTTTCCATCATCTCGCAGGCGCCATAAATATCTGGAACCGCAACCGCGAGGTGCCCGAAACCCGATCCGTGGGTATATGGCTCTTCCTGATCCCAGTTATAGGTTAGTTCCAGTACTGTGTGGTTGCTCTCGTCGCCATATCCCATAAAAACATTGGTGAATTTACCTCCGGGAAAATCCTTTTTACGTAGCACATCCATTCCCAGATGGCGGGAATAGAAATCAATAGATCTATCTATTTCTTTGACGCGGATCATCGTGTGGAGTAACCGGAAGCCAGGTTTGCCGTTCGCCATTTCATTACCTCCTGTCGTTTTTGATCTCAGTTGGATAGTTCAGCAACTCAACCACAATTTCAGCCGCAGCCATGCTGGGCGATCCGCCAGAGGGCGCAAGCATCCGCGTAGCCTCCGAAAAGGCGTCTCTTTGTTTCTTTTGCCGCGCTTCATCAACCATCAACGCTGAAAGCTCGGCTGCAATATTAGCCGCGGTGCATTTTTTCTGCACAAATTCCGGCACCACTTCCTGATCAAGCAAGATATTGATCAGATTAATGTATTTCTGATTGATGCCGTGAAACATACGAACGATAGCGACAGTGAGGGCATTCATCCGATAGGCAACAATGTGCGGCACCTTCGCCAGGGCCAGTTCCAGCGAAACGGTACCGGATGCCGCCATCGCCGCGTTTGACGCCGCCATGGCATCAAACTTTTCCCTGACACCTCCGACAACAACCGTCCGGCCCGGCCAAGAACGGGCAATCTCCTCGACCCGCGGCTTCATATAGGAAACTGTCGGAAAGACAAAAACCGCATCGGGGTATTGCTCAAAAACGCTTTTTGCCGCCGCTTCGAATATCCGGCTAAGCCTCGTCAACTCTCCGCCACGGCTGCCCGGTAGCACGCAAATAACGGGCACCTCCTCCGAGATTGACTGTTGCTGCCTGAATGCGGCGCCATTTCCATCGCTGGCGCCACCTTCCAGAACAGAGTGCCCGACAAAGGTCGCTGGCAGACCCTCTTTTATGAAAAACGAGGGCTCGAACGGCAACAACGTCATCAGATGATCCAACTCTGCCGCGAATTTCTTCGCCCTGTCTGGCCGCCATGCCCAGACCGTAGGAGCCACGTAGTGAACCAAACCGATCCCGGAGCCGCGAAGGCCCTTCCAGATGTCGTAACAAAAGCCCGGAGCGTCAATCGAAACCACAAGCACCGGCTGTTCTATCAAAATTTGCTCGACGGTCTCCCGCATCCGACGTTTTATCAGCGGTAGCCGCGGAATAATCTCAACAAGACCCATAACGGCGATGTCGGATATCGGAAACCGGCTGTTGAGACCTTCTCCAGCCATCGCATCGCCGCCAATGCCTTCAATCCGAATGTTTCCGGCTGTGGTCTGCTTTAGCGCTGCCATCAACCGGGCACCGAGAATATCCCCCGATGGTTCACCGGCGATCAGCCATACCAATGGATATTCGGTTGAATCCACCACCGTCAATCGGCGTTGGAAATGCCGTAAACAAACAGCCCGGCCCCATCCGCTTCTTTAATCAGTTCCGTCCGTTCCAACACGAGGGCCCGCCCGGCCTCCACCGCAATTCCCCTAAGACCGCACTTGTGAGAAGCCTTAAGTGTTGAAACGCCGATAGCTGGAAGATCGACCCGTTCTTCCTGCCCTGGCTTGGCGGCCTTCACCAAAACCCCGCCTTGCTGTTCTGGATCAACAAATTCGGCGCAGCGTCCAATCAGGGCATCGGTTCCTTCCGCCCCTTCGACGCCAATGATTAGGCCATTCTGGACGATTGCGGCCTGCCCGATATCGAGTTTGCCCAGTTCGCGGACAACCGCCAAACCTCGTTTTATATCGGCACGTGCGGTGTCATCCGGTTTTAAGGTTCCATATGCGCCGGGAACTGCCAACAAACCATCTATAATCTGATCTGGGGCAATAACGCGAAAGCCTTCTGCTACTTCAAGTTCTTTCACGACCGCCGACAAAATATTGTCATCGCCCAGAATACGCGTTCCAACCTTCGCCATAAATTTCGCCGATCGCGGGTCCCGCATCAATTCGAGTACACTAGGTCGAGGTATCTTGCCCGCCATGACCAGTTCTTCCACTCCGGCATCCCGCGCCTGCTTTAATGCAGCGCTGAGTTTCGACATTTTTATCCAGGTGACAGGTAAATTATCAAATTCGGCGGGATCGGCGCTGCCTTCAAATGCCAGAATGGCAAATTCCCGGCCGGCCTCGGTGCAGGCGTTGATCACTTGAGCAGGTAGCTTACCTGCGCCCGCGATTATTCCAAGTTTAGCCACCTTGTTCGGCTTCCGGCTGGCAAATCGCCCTGCTGGAATCCGACCGGATGAAATCGACGATTTCCATAATCGCTTCGTGTTCAACGAAGCTTTCCATTACGTCGACGACGCGCTCGGACATCGTGCCTTCCGCAGCGAACATCAACCGATAGGCGCGCCTAAGCGCCGTTATGTCATTCCGCGAGAAACCACGCCTTTTCAGCCCTACAATATTGAGGCCGCTGAGACGCGCCCGATCCCCCATAACCGACCCATAGGGGATAACATCGCTTTCGACACCGGACATGCCGCCAACCATCGCATGCCGACCAATCCGGCAGAATTGATGGATAGCCGAAAGACCGCCGATAATTGCAAAATCCTCAACCGTGACATGACCGGCGAGCGTAGCGTTGTTCGCCATAATCACGTGATTGCCAACGTGGCAATCATGGGCCACATGGGCGCCAACCATGAAAAGGCAGTTGTTGCCGATCGAAGTCAGCATACCCCCGCCCCGAGTTCCGGGATTCACCGTTACCTGTTCGCGAAAAATATTGTTAGCGCCGATGGTTAGTTTCGACGGCTCCCCCTCGTACTTCATGTCTTGCGGCTGAAGCCCGATCGACGCGAAAGGATACACCCGGCAATTGGGCCCAATTTCCGTATCGCCATCTAGAACCACATGCGAAACAAGGACACATCCGTCGCCAAGGGTGACGCCAGACCCAACAGTGCAATAAGGCCCGATGCTCACACTCTCCCCGATCCGCGCTTCCGGGTCGACGATTGCGGTGGGATGTATCATGTCCGAATCAGTTTTCAAGGATCATCGCCGCGTAAGTGGCTTCCGCCACAAGATTACCGTCCACTGTGGCTCGCCCGCTGAATTTCCAAACATTTCCACGACTCTGAAGTTTGGTGACTTCCACCATCAACTGATCACCGGGTTCGACCGGTTTTCTGAACCGCGCCCCGTCAACCGACATGAAATATACAAGCTTGCCTTCCGCCTCCCGGCCAAGTGTATGCACAACGAAAACCCCAGCAGTCTGAGCCATTGCTTCGATAATAAGAACGCCGGGCATAACGGGCCGTTCCGGGAAATGTCCGCTGAAATAGTTTTCATTGATCGATACGTTCTTAACCCCGGTCGCTTTCTGGTCTGGAACAAGATTAATAATGCGATCAATCATCAAAAACGGGTACCGGTGCGGGATCATTTCCATGATCCGGTTGATATCGATCAGATCAACCTTCACCGGTGTTTCAACCGTATCCATCTTAACATTCCTTCTTTTTCGCCAGCCGAGACAAAGTCGCGACCTGCCGAAAATGCTGTTTGATCGGCACCGCGGGCATCCCAGCAACCGTTGTACCGGCCTCCACATCCCCCATTACGCCAGTTCGCGCAGCCAATTTTGCGCCAGCCCCGATATTCACATGGCCTGAAATGCCAACCTGCCCTCCAATTTGCACCCCATCACCCAGTTTCGAGCTACCGGCAATCCCGGTTTGCGCAACTACGATGCACATGCGGCCGATTTCCACGTTGTGCCCGATCTGAACCAGATTATCAATCCTCGTACCCGCACCAATCACGGTGTCCGGGCCCGCCCCACGGTCAATTGTCGTGTTTGCACCAATCTCCACCTCGTCACCGATTAATACCCTACCCACCTGCGGTACATTGACTGCGCCCTGGGGGGATGGCGCGAAGCCAAAACCCGGCTCTCCAATACAAACACCGGCAAACAATGTGACGTTATTCCCGACCAACGCGCAGCGAATGGAGGCGGACTGTCCGATCCTGCACCCCCGACCGATTTTTACCGCATCACCGATATAGGCATTTGGCCCCAGCACCGACCCGGCACCGATCTCGGCATTCGGCCCGATCACCGTGCCTGCGCCTATTACCACGTTATCAGCAATCTGCGCCGATACATGAATACGGTCTGCATCCGTTTCAGGAATGTATCGCCGATCCCATTCCGGATAAAAAGCCGTCGCAACTAACGCATAGGCATGATACGGGGCTTCTGTCGTCAATACGTTGGCATGGTCGGGCGCTTTCGGTGCATGATCCGGATGCGCGATCAGACACCCTGCCCCGGATTCCACGAATTGCGATATATAGGCAGAATTGTCCAGAAACCCGACATGCGTTTCTGCCGCTTCCTGAAGGGGGGCGACACTCTCATATGCGTGCTCGGGACTGGAATTCCGGAAAATTTCTGCTCCTGCGAACTCCGCTAACTGTTCAATCGTGAACGGGCCACCTGAAATGAAAAACCTGGGATCGGGTGGCAATGTTACTTCTTTCCCTGCGCTGGTCCTTTACCGGAGCTATCAACCCTGATTTGAACGACAGGCAATTTTTTATCCAGTCTTTCGATGATCTCCTTGGTCAAATCAAGGGATCTCACCGAAATGAATACAAACCTTTTTTCCAGCAAAATGTTAAGCTTCTTTGCTTCTGCCACCTCCTTGGCGACAACAATGAGTTTTTTCAGAATTTCATTGTTAGTGTTGTTTACCGCACGATCCAGTTCGCGCCGCCGGGTCTGGACATTCTCCTGGGCCTTCCGGGCATCTTCGCTGAATGCTCGTCTTTTCTGAGCAAAAGCTTCAGGCGCGAGGATCACGCGCTGCCGGGCAAGTTCCCGTTCCGCTTTTCGTAGGCGTTGCTCTTGCGCTTTGACCGTTTTCTGGAATTCGCCTCTCAACCGATTCACTTCCGGACGCACGCTTTTCGAGGCCTTCGCGTCCCTTAAAACTCTTTGTACATCGACAATGCCGATAACCGGGTTTTGCAGGCTCTGGGCCCCCGCCGGAAAAGCAAATCCTAGCGTTGCGGCGATGCACATCTACATCGTTAAAAAAAATGGGCATCTCATCTTTAAAACCTCGAACCAAAACTGAAACGGAACAGCTCGGTCTTGTCGAAATCCTCTTTCAGTATGGCCTGAGTAAAATCGATATTCACCGGGCCAAAGGGTGAGTTCCACAGAACTCCGGTTCCCACGGACATACGCAAACTATTCGTATCGGTCACGGATGCAAGTGTTGTATCCGTTTCTCCCAGACTGCCTGCATCCGTAAATACCCGTCCCCGCAATCCGAATTCCTGAGGAAGTCCGAGCGGAAAGGTAACTGCAACAGTGCCGCGATAGAACCAGTTGCCGCCAATTGCATCATCCGTTGCCTGGTCACGCGGTCCTACGCCCGAAGTCTCAAAACCCCGAAGATCATCCCCGCCCAGAAAAAATCTGTCGATAATTCGAATATCTTCGCCGATTCCCACTATATACCCAAAGCCGCCGCCCATACTCAGAACCCAACGGTCACCCAAAGAATAGAAGATTCCTCCGCCCCACTTGTTTCTCAAATATTGAGAGTCACCGCCGAAACCTGCCAGTGTGTTTTCCATCTCCAGAAAATAACCATCGGTCGCCGAGAACCGGCTGTTTCTGCGGTCGTATAGTACCTTCTGCCCGATCGACGAGGTAAGGAAGCTTCCCTCCTGTTCCTTAATTGCGAGAGAGGCATCGACAGCAACATCAGTGACCTTGTCATCACGAAGTGTGTATTTCCACCTTTGCGAAAAAAACTCGGAGATCCGGTAGCCAGCCCGAAGCGCAAATCCCAACGTCTCCCTATCGAAGGAACTTTCCGATTGCTGATCACTGATTGTCCGGAAAATATCGAACCCGGCCGACATATTCCGATCCAAAAAATAGGGCTCAGTAAACCCCAGATCGATCTGCTGCGTGCGTTCGCCAACAGAAACGCTTAGTTTCAGGTCCTGCCCACGGCCGAGGAGATTTCGTTCGCGAATGCTGGCATCACCCAAAACACCTGACGTGGAAGAAACCCCGACACCAAAGGAAATTTCGCCGGTAGAACGTTCTTTAACATTCACCTCAATCTGCGTTTTGTCCGGTGTCGTCCCCGGTTTGTTCTCAATTCCGACCCGCTCAAAAAATCCGAGATTTTGAATACGGCGTCGTGAACGCCGTAATTTGGAGGTATTAAAGGCGTCGCCCTCGACAAGAAGAACTTCACGCCGAAGCACTTCGTCCAGGGTTCGAACATTCCCGGAAATCTTTATGAGTTCGACAAATACTCGGGGGCCCTCCTTAATAATGAAGGTGACGTTAATCTTTCTTTCGTCGCGATCGCGTTTCACCCGAGGGCGGATGTCTACGAACGCATAGCCAAACTCACCAACAGCATCGGTCAACTTCCCGATCGTCGCCTCGACTTTGTCCGCGTCGTACCAGTCATCGGGCCGGATTTCCTGTTCGGCCTCCAGTTTTTTCGCATCCAAGTTTTTAAGAGATGCCTGAACCGCGACCTTACCAAATTTGTAACGTTCGCCTTCCTCTACGGTGAACGTTACGAAGAATGCCCGATTATCCTGAGTCAGTTCGGCTACTGCCGAAACCACCCTGAAATCGGCGTAACCGTTAGCCAGATAATGGCGTCGCAACAATTCCCGATCGAAAGTCAGCCGATCGGGATCATAGGTGTCATCCGCACTTAGGAACCTGTACCAAGCCGATTCCTTGGTCTGAATGACCTCCCGAAGATCACCATCGTCGAATTCTTTGTTCCCGACGAAGGCGATTTTTCGAATTTCCGTTATTTCACCTTCATCGATTTCAAAAACTAGGTCGACGCGGTTCTGCGGAAGCTGAATAACTTTCGGAACGACAGTCGCCGAGAAGCGCCCGCTGCTCTTGTAGATATCCAAAATACGTCGCAAGTCGCTTTGTACTTTGGCGCGGGTGAACACAACCCGCGGCCGGAGCTTAACCTCATCACGGAGGGTTTCATCCTCAATCCGTTTGTTACCTTCGAAAGCCAGCCGGTTGATGATCGGGTTTTCCACGATGCGAACAATGACATCCGGCCCTGTCTGGCGAACTGTCACATCCGCAAACAACCCGGTCGCAAACAGAGCTTTCAAGGATTTATCTAGAGCAACCGGCGTTATCCGGTCGCCGGGCCGTAGCCCCATATACGACCGGACCGACTCCGCTTCTATTCGCTGAGATCCCTCGACTTTGACCTGCCTTAGCCTTTCACCCAAAGCCTGGGCGTTGGGGTCCGATATTGGCCAAACCATCAGAGTCGCCAAAAAATACAGCAGCGAAACTTTACTTAGCCGGCTCAAACCCCGTTCCCACCCAACAAACATTACGTAACCAGATTCACAAAGAGATCGACAAGACGGAGCTGAACCAGATCATTCCATGTCGCAAACACCATTAACGCCAATACCATCGCCAGCCCGAAGCGCATACCATATTCCTGCGCACGTTCGCCGATTGGTTTGCCCCTCACGGCTTCCATTGCGTAGAACAACAAATGCCCACCGTCCAGCATCGGCACGGGAAAAAGGTTTATCAGCCCCAGATTGATCGACAGAACTGTCGCAAACATTAAGACGTTTATCAGTCCGGTTTTCCAGACGTCACCCGACATCTGCGCGATCCGGATCGGTCCGCCCAATTCCTTCGTATCCCGCGTGCCATTGATAATCTGCCCGATGGCGGAAAAGATGCTTCCGGTCAACACATAGGTCTCATGCGTCGCCTGCAGCAGGGCTGAAACCGGCCCGTGCTGGATTAATTGTCTATCTGCGCCGGTACGCTTTATGCCCAAACGGCCGTATCGCTGCGTTCCGAAACGCCCTTCCTCGTCCACGATATCAGGTGTCGCCGTCAGTGCCACCCGCCGGCCATCACGCATCACCTGAAATGTCAACGGTAAGCCGGGATACAGACGAACCGCCCGAATAACCTCTTCAAACCGGTCGATCCGAGACCCTTCAATTTCCACGATCACGTCGCCGGGCATGAAGCCTGCACGTTCAGCCGCTGAATTCGCGACCACATCGCCAACATCCGCCGGCGTCGTCGGCTGGCCGATTGTCATGAAAATCCCCGTCAGAATGACGACGGCGAAGAGGAAATTAGCCAAAGGTCCGGCGAAGACGATAAACGCGCGCTGCGCCAGCGACTTGGTGTTGAAAGCAACAGCCGCGTCGGCCTCCGACATCCTACTTTCCGGCGATTCCTGACCCTGCACGACCTGCATCTCGCCGAACATCTTCACGTATCCCCCAATGGGAAATAGGCTGAACTTCCAACGCGTGCCGTACCGATCTGTGCGTCCAAACAGTTCCCTGCCGAAGCCGACGGAAAATACCTCAACGCGGACTTTGCAGTAACGAGCGGCAAGGTAATGTCCAAGCTCGTGGACAAAAACGAGGACCGTCAAGACCACCAGGAAGGGCACAAACCAGGTATCCGCGAGAAAATCCATCATCGGGTTATTTTCCGGCTATGGTGCACAACTCTTCCTGCAGGTACCTGGTTGCAAAGCTAAGCTTCCAGGCGCGTTTCGGCCAATAGCTCACGAGCAACGCGCCGGGCTTCACTATCGATCGAAAAAACATCTTCCACAGAACTAATTTCCGATGCCGGAACGGTCTCCAGAGCAGCGGAAACGATATGGGGAATATCCAGAAAACCAGTCTTACGATCCAGAAAACCCGCGACCGCCTCTTCGTTCGCCGCGTTCAGGATAGTAGGTGCAGACCCGCCCGCTTTCAAGGCTTCTCGGGCCAAACTAAGCGAAGGAAACCGTTCGGAATCAGGGGCTTCGAAGCTAAGTGTTCCAATTTCGCCGAGGTCCAGCCGCGGGCTAGGAGCTACCATCCGCTTTGGCCAGGCAAGGGTGTATGCGATCGGTGTCCGCATATCGGGGGTACCCAGTTGCGCTAGAACCGATCCATCCACGTATGCCACCATGCTGTGGATGATCGATTGCGGGTGAACTAAAATGTCTATTCGGTCTTCCGGAAGGCCAAACAAATAGTAGGCCTCTATAAGCTCCAAACCTTTATTCATCATCGTCGCGGAATCGACAGATATTTTGGCTCCCATATCCCAGTTTGGATGGGCAACGGCCTGTTCCGGCGTCACATGGCGCATCTCTTCCAGGCTTGCTGCCCGGAACGGGCCGCCGGAAGCCGTCAGTATAATTTTTTCGATGGCATCCCGGCGATCGAATTCGAATACCTGAAAGATCGCATTATGTTCCGAATCGACGGGCAAAAGTGTCGCGCCGCTGCGCGCAATTTCATCGAGCATCATGTCACCAGCACAAACAAGGCATTCCTTATTGGCAAATGCCACAACCGCTCCCTGACGAACCGCTTCCAGCGTCGGCGCTAGCCCGGCAGCGCCGACGATTCCTCCCATAACCCAGTCTACCGGCCGTTGCGCTGCTGCGACAATCGCCTCAGGCCCGGCAGCCACCTCCGTATCGGTTCCTGCCAGCGCGTCCTTCAAATCCTGGTACCGATCCGCATTTCCAATAACCGCAAAACGCGCATGATAAGTCTTTGCCTGTTCTGTCAGCGCGGCAACGTTATTGAAGGCTGTCAGCGCTTCGACCCGGTACGCGGAAGGGTTTCGGCCGATTAGATCGATCGTGCTGCAACCGATAGAGCCGGTTGAGCCCAGAATAGTTATTCTTCTGGGATTTTCCGTGCGGTTGGCTTCGCTCACGCTCATTTAAACCAGCTCTCCCCTGCCAGAATGAGAAGTATTGCAAGCGCCGGGGCTGTCAAAAGCAGCCCGTCTGTCCGATCCAGCAAGCCGCCATGCCCGGGGATCAGCGCGCTGGAATCCTTAACTCCGAAGCGCCGTTTGAACTTCGATACACCCAAATCGCCAATCTGGGCCAAAATTGCCGTCACGATCCCCGCTCCAACCGATACCCCAATGGCAATGCCGGAGATTTCCGACAACCAAATAACACTCCAGATTGCGGCCAACAACACTCCGCCGCTGAGCCCCACCCAGGTCTTGTTAGGACTAATGGCCGGGGCGAGCTTTGGCCCACCGATTATGCGTCCGAAGAAATAACCTCCGGTATCGGTAAACCAGACTGCAAAAATCAGCCAAATCATAAGGATTCGGCCCGATTCTGGAAAATCACGGATCCAGAGAAAACCGAGACAAAATATACCGATAATCGTAATACCGATCGCAAGCCAGATCAGCCGTGAATCGTTGTTTCGCCTGCCAACCAGGGCACAAATCAACACTCCCACCGCCCCGAGGATTACAAAGGTAAGAAAATAGAAATAGTACCCGACCAGAACGACGACCACGGCGCCAATCGCAAACCATCCGACGAAACATTTCTTCCCATCCAACGCAATCTTCGACCATTCCCAGATCATCAGCACGCCCATGGACCAGACAAACAGATCGAACCACGGACGGCCGTAATAGGCGGCAATGACAAACGGCGGCGCCAGCATGAGCGCTGAAAAAATTCGCAAACGAAGATTTCCAGAATTTTTTCGAGGTTCAGGCGTTTGTTCCGCCATATCGCCTTTCGCGGCGGCCAAATTCAACGATTGCGCTTTCGAGATCGTCCCGGGAGAAATCGGGCCAAAGCACATCGGTGAATACCAATTCTGAATACGCGGCCTGCCACAACAGGAAATTGCTGATCCGCTGTTCTCCGCTGGTCCGGATGATCAAATCCGGATCGGGAATTCCGACGGTGAACAAACGTGTCTCAAGCGAGTTTTCGTCGACATTTTCGAGATCCAGTTCCCCCGCAGCCACGTCCTCCGCAAGCTTTCGCGCCGCCGCCGTAATTTCCTGGCGGCTGCCGTAGCTCAGGGCCACGGTAAGGTGAAGTTGGGTATTGTCCCTTGTCTTCTGTTCGGACATTTCGATAAGCGATACAACGTCCGGTTCCAGAAGCGTCCGGTCGCCGATGAAACGAATACGAACCCCTTCTTTATGCAATTCCGCGATTTCCTTTCGCAGATACAACCGAAGTAGCCCAATCAGGTCGGCGATTTCCTTTGCCGGGCGTTTCCAGTTCTCCAGCGAAAATCCGTACAGCGTCAGATACCGGACGCCCAGTTGCTTGGATGCCTTTACCGTTCGCCGAACCGCTTCCGCCCCCTGTGCGTGACCTGCCGTGCGCGGCAGACCGCGTGCCTGCGCCCATCGGCCGTTGCCGTCCATGATAATCGCTACATGGACGGGATCACCATTGCTGTCGGGTTGGGAAGGAACTGGTTTCAAACAACTATACCTGAAGAATTTCGGATTCCTTTGCCGCGACTGCGGCATCGATTGTTTTTATGGTGGTGTCCGTCAGGTCCTGGACTTCATCCGCCCAGGCACGCTGTTCGTCCTGCGAAATATCGCCGTCCTTTTCCATCTTTTTCAGCATGTCGATGCCGTCGCGGCGTACGTTTCTGACCGCAACACGCGCCTGTTCGGCGTATTTGCTGGCCACCTTGGTCATCTCGACACGACGTTCTTCTGAAAGCTGCGGCACCGGCACCCGGACGACATTGCCTTCGGACTGCGGATTAAGTCCCAGATCAGATTCCCGGATCGCCTTTTCAACCGACGCGACCAGCGAATTATCCCATACCTGAACCGACAGCGTGCGGGCATCGGGGGCGCTGATGGTACCGACTTGATTCATCGGCATGAGGGAGCCGTAGGCATCCACCTGGATCGGTTCCAGTAGCGCCGGCGACGATCGGCCCGTGCGAAGACCGCCGAATTCGTCTTTCAGGACCTCTACAGCCCCGTTCATACGGCGTTTCAGATCGTCGATATCCGGATCCGCCATCGCGTTGTCCCTTCCCTTCGCGCCTGTCAGGCATCGTCAGTGATGATCGTGAAGATGCCCTCTCCGCCCACCACGCCTGCAAATGCATCAGGATTGTGTATCGAAAACACCAGAATCGGAATGCTATTCTCGCGCGCCAGAGATATTGCCGATGCATCCATCACCCGCAGATCGCGGGACAAAACATCCATATAGCTCAGCTTGTCATATCGCTCCGCACCCAGCTCCTTCTTGGGGTCCGCGGAATAGACTCCGTCAACCTGCGTCCCCTTGAAAATGGCGTCGCAGTTCATTTCCGTCGCCCGCAGCGCCGCCGCCGTATCGGTGGTGAAATAGGGGCTCCCAGTTCCAGCGGCAAAAATCACCACCCTGCCCTTTTCCATATGGCGGATCGCTCGGCGCCTGATGAAAGGCTCGCAGATCGTTGCCATGGGGATAGCAGACTGAACCCGCGTCGGCACACCGACCCGTTCCAGTGCGCCCTGCATGGCAAGTGCGTTCATCACGGTTGCCAGCATGCCCATGTAATCAGCAGTGCCCCTTTCGAGACCAGCAGCCGCACCGGACATGCCCCGGAAGATATTCCCGCCACCGATGACAAGGCAAACCTCGCCGCCGATAACTGTTACCGCCCTGATTTCCTGGGCAATTCTATCGCAGGTACCTGGATCGATGCCGAACTCGTTTTCGCCCATCAAGGCTTCGCCAGAAACCTTAAGCAGGACCCTTTTGAAACGAAGTTGTTCGGCATCCGCCATGATTTGAAGCTCCGCCCTAACCGCCCGCCGTCGCCGCGACCTCGGCGGCAAAATCCGCTTCTTCCTTTTCGACCCCTTCGCCGAGTTGGAAACGCGCAAAGGACGTCACCTTTACCGCCCCACCCGCGTCATCTCCAGCGGCCTCAACGGCCTTGGAAACCTTGGTTTCCCCGTCGATTACAAAGGTCTGATCGAGCAAGCAGACTTCCTCATAGTATTTACGCATGCGGCCATCGACCATTTTCTGAACGATACCTTCCGGCTTCCCGGATTCTCGGGCCTGTTCGGCCAGCACTTCGCGTTCGCGATCCGCCTCCGCCTGATCGACCTCGTCCTGCGACACCCATTGTGGATTAGAGGCCGCGATATGCATGGCAAGCTGCTTGCCAAATTCGGCCAGTTTCCCGGCGTCTCCCAACGATTCAAGCCCGACGATTACACCGATTTTACCCATATTCGGGGCCGCCGCGCTATGAACGTAGGAGGAAACGACGCCGTTGACGACCGAAACCCCCGCCGCGCGGCGAAATGTAAGGTTCTCGCCGATAGTGCCGACCATTTCGGTCACCGTCTCCTGAACCGTTTTGCCGCCATCCATAGCAGCGGCTGCCGTCTGGTCCAAATCACCACCCTGGGAAAGCGCGACACTAGCCACATTGCCGACGAACGCCTGAAAATCGGGGTTCCGTGCCACGAAGTCTGTTTCGGAGTTCACTTCGACCACGGCGCCGGCATTTCCGTCCGCTGCCACTGCCACCAGCCCTTCGGCGGCTATCCGGCCAGATTTCTTGGCCGCGGCTGCCAGACCCTTGGTCCGCAGCCAATCGATGGCTGCTTCCATGTCGCCATCGGTTTCGGTCAGCGCCTTTTTGCAGTCCATCATGCCGGCCCCGGACTTTTCGCGCAGTTCCTTCACCAGCGCAGCTGTTATCTCAGCCATAACTCACCTTCTCAATAAAGCTCACATTCAACAAAAATATATCTTTTCTATTCAGCGGCAGATTTCCCTTCACCCTCTTCAGCCGGCGCGTCGGCGGCTTCTGCGGGCGTAACTTCTTCGGCTACAGGCTCTGCGGCCGCGGTTTCAGCCGACGCTTCAGGGGCTTCAGCAGGCGCTTCTTCCGCCACTGGTTCCGCCGCGTTTTCAGCAGGCGCTTCGGGGGCTTCAGCAGGCGCTTCTTCCGCCACCGGTTCCGCCGCGGCTTCTTCGGCTGCTGCGATATTTTCGGCGGGCGCCTCTTCGGACTCACCAATATCGGCCCCGCCCGTGATCGCTTCCTGCTGCAGACCGTCGAGGACGGCACCGGCAACGAGTTCGCAATACAGCGCGATTGAGCGTATGGCATCGTCATTGCCCGGGATCGGGAAGGTGATGTTTTGCGGATCGGAATTGCTGTCGATCACCGCTATCACCGGAATACCCAGCTTTGCAGCTTCCGCCACAGCCAGTTCTTCCTTGTTGGTATCGATCACGAAAAGCATGTCCGGCAGACCGCCCATTTCCTTGATGCCGCCCAGGGACCTGTCCAGCTTGTCACGTTCACGGGTCAGGTTCAGCAGTTCCTTCTTGGTGAAGCCTTCCGTCGTCTCGGTTGAGCCCAGCATTTCTTCAAGTTCGTGTAGACGCTTGATGGAGGCCGTAATCGTCTTCCAGTTGGTCAGCATGCCACCGAGCCAGCGATGGTTCACGAAATACTGACCGCAACGGCCTGATGCCTCCGAGACGATTTCACTCGCCTGGCGCTTGGTGCCGACAAACAGCACGCGTCCGCCCCGCGCTGTAGTTTCGCGTACCGCGGCCAGCGCCGCATGCAGCATCGGCACAGTCTGTTGTAGATCAATGATGTGTACGTTGTTACGCACGCCAAAGATGTAAGGTTCCATCTTCGGGTTCCAGCGCCGTGTGTTGTGTCCGAAATGAACGCCCGCCTCCAAAAGCTGGCGCATCGAGAATTCTGGCGTTGCCATGTTCTGTGTCCTTCTCCGGTTGAACCTCCGCAGGAATGGTCAGGAAATACAGGGACATAACCCAATTTCCCAGACACCGGATCGAACGATAAGCCTATGACGCCGCCGCCCGTAACCCCGCGTGTGGATTTTCGCGCAGTTTGTTACGCTCAAACGTTGGGTTTCGCAAGGGCTTTTGTAGTGTTCAGCGGATTTTTGGAGATCGTCATCCCGTCCTTGTGCCGGGTATCCAGTGGCAGGGCTATCGATGAAGCTGGACCCCGGCACGACGACGGAGTTGATAAGTCAGGTGGTTAAGGATCAATCACTTGCGCCACGCCGGTCAGACCTGCAACGGCTGCTCGGAAATCGCCGGTCAGGGAGATTTTGCGGGGGAGTTTGACCTCCACTTCCTCGCAGTTGCCAATATCAACCAGCAGGGCGAGTTTGCAGTTGCCTTCCTCGCCGCGTTCCATCACCGAGCGGACGCCGTCGATAGCTTGTTCGTTTTCCACGACGATGGTCAGTTCGGAGGCGGTGCGGGCCAGCACATCGTCCAAAGGACGGATTTCAGAGGCGGACAGGCGCGCGCCGTCGCCGTCGGCACGGATATCGACAGACATCAGTATCCGCCGGCCGCCTTCAAGTAATTCCCGCGACGTCGCCAACAGTTCGGAAAATACCACGACCTCGTATACACCTGTGGTATCGGACAACTGCACGAACGCGAAGCGGTTGCCCTTGGCAGACGTCCGTTCCTGACGGGTTATGACGACGCCGGCCACATTCGCCGCAGTGCCCGCCTGCCGAGCGCTGATATCCACAGCCGACAGCACCCGCAGCCGCCGTAACTGCCCGGCATAAGCGTCCAGTGGGTGGGCGGACAAATAGGATCCCACTGCTTCGAATTCGTGGGTCAGGCGTTCCATCACCGGCCAGTCCAGCGTATCCGGGAGGCGCAGGCGGACATTGTCGTCTTCGGCCACCGCGCCGCCGAACAGGCTCTCCTGACCACTAGAACGTTCCTGCGCCGACTGATTGGCAAGGCGCATAACTCCTTCCGCCCCTTCGTAGAGGCGCTTACGGTTGGGATCCACGCTGTCAAAGGCCCCTGCCCGTACAAGGTTTTCAAACTGGCGCTTGTTGGCGCCGGATGTGCTCAGCCGGGTCGCGAAATCGGCGAGATCGGCGAAGATGCCGTTGGTATCCCGCTCTGCCACCACGTCTTCCATCGCCTGGTGGCCGACATTCTTGATCGCCGCCAGCGCGTAACGCACGGCATAGGTGGTCGCCCCGTTGACGACGGTTTCGACCGTGAAGGTGACGCCCGATTTGTTGATATCGGGCGGGAGTAGCGGAATCTGCATCCGATCCAGATCCTGGCGAAATACGTTCAGCTTATCGGTGTTGCCGAGGTCCAACGTCATCGACGCAGCCAAGAATTCAACCGGATAGTTGGCTTTGAGATAGGCCGTCTGATAGGCGATCAGCGCATAGGCAGCCGCATGGGATTTATTGAAACCGTACCCCGCAAACTTATCGACTTGTTCGAAGATGCGTGCGGCCTGGGCCTTATCGACGCCGCGTTCAACCGCGCCGCCGACGAAGTTTTCGCGCTGGGCATCCATCTCCGCCTTGATCTTCTTGCCCATAGCGCGGCGCAATAGATCTGCGCCGCCCAACGAATAGCCGGAAAGGACCTGGGCAATCTCCATCACCTGTTCCTGATAGATCATCACCCCAAAGGTTTCCTCCAGGATGGGCTGTAGATCCGGGTGCAGATAGTCGGGCTCTTCCTCGCCGTGCTTGCAGGCGATGTAACGCGGAATGTTGTCCATCGGACCGGGACGGTAGAGCGCAACCAAGGCGATGATGTCTTCAAAGGTATCGGGACGCATATTCCGCAGCACATCGCGCATGCCCGAACTTTCAAGCTGGAACACGCCGACCGTGTCACCGCGGGACAGCATCTCGAAGGTCTTTTTGTCCGACCACGGCAGGTTCAGTAGATCAATCTCGACCCCCCGGTCCGCGATCAGTTCCACCGCACGTTCCAGAACGGTCAGGGTTTTCAGGCCGAGGAAGTCGAACTTCACCAGACCGGCGGCTTCCGCGTATTTCATCGAAAACTGCGTCGCCGGCATGTCCGACCGCGGGTCCTTATAAAGCGGGATCAGTTCCGCCAGCCGCAGGTCCCCGATAATCACCCCCGCCGCGTGGGTGGACGCATGCAGGTACAGCCCTTCCAATTTCAAGGACCTATCGATGAGTTGCGCGACCGTCTCATCATCTCGACGCAACTGCTGAAGCTGCGGTTCACCATCGATGGCTTCCTGTAACGTCGGCGGGCGCGC
>MDTA01034181.1_pt1 | contig 17447 bp, 16 predicted proteins | sample 811151 | NCBI WGS metagenome assembly MDTA01 (sample SAMN05326648, study PRJNA326480) | marine metagenome | isolation source: seawater | place: Indian Ocean: South | collected 2010
AGCGATGATGAAGATGTAGATGACCGTTCTAAGCGCAGGCGCCTCAAGTGGACGCAACACCCAGTGTTCGGCCACCCACGCCAGCACGCAGGCGAGCGTCAGGACCATCGCGGTTGCACCCCCGAGCCCAGCAGCACTCTGCAGCCGATTGGACACACCAACAAAGGGACAGAGGCCCAGGAACTTGGCCAGCACGACGTTATTCACAAACGCCGCCCCAATGATGATTAGCGCGTATTCACCCATGTGAGGACACCGCTGCTCATATTTCTGCCGCGCTAACGCACGCGCATGCCCGGCACGGCGCCGGAGTCGGGGCTCAGCAACCAGATATCCTCGCCGCCCGGGCCTGCCGCCAGCACCATGCCCTGGGAAGTGCCAAAGCGCATTTTGCGTGCCGCCAGATTGGCCACAACAACCACCTGCCTGCCGACCAGCGTTGCCGGGTCATACGCCGATTTGATGCCCGCAAAGACCGTACGCTGCTCGAATCCCAGATTGAGGTCCAGTTGCAGCAGCTTGTCGGCACCTTGTACGTGTTCCGCCGCCACCACTTCAGCGATGCGCAGATCAATCTGCGCAAACGTGTTGATGTCGATCGTATCTGCAACCGGCTCATATTCGATCACCGGCTCGTCGGCGGGAGCCGCCCGGCCGGTCAGCTGCGCTTCCGCTTCCGCGTCTTCTTTGGAGGCCTTCACCAACGCATCGATCGCTTTCGTTTCCACGCGACTCATCAACCGCTCAAACGGGTTGACGTCGCGCGCCAACAAAGGGGTATCCAACGCATCCCACTCAAGCGCTTCGTGATCAAAAAATGCATTACTGCGCGCAGCGGTTTCCGGCAACACCGGTGCCAGGTAAGTCATTAGCACCCGGAAAAGGTTGAGGCCCAACGTGCAGACGTCATGCACCTCGGGGAGTTGTGCAGGATCCTTCGCCAGCTGCCACGGCTTCTTCGCATCAATGTACTGATTCGCCTTGTCAGCCAACGCCATGATCTCGCGCATTGCCCGGCCGAACTCGCGCCCTTCATACAATTCGCCGATACGTTCGCGTGCAGCCACGAACTCCATATAAAGCCCCGGTTCCGGCAGTGTCGCTGCCAGCTGACCGTCAAATCGCTTACTGATAAATCCGGCGCACCGCGACGCGATGTTTACGACCTTGCCAACCAGGTCGGAGTTCACGCGCGCAACGTAATCCTCCAGGTTGAGGTCCAGATCGTCGATACCACTGCCCAATTTACAGGCGAAGTAATAGCGCAGTTGCTCGGCGGACAGGTGATCCACAAATGTCGCGGCTTTGATAAATGTGCCGCGACTCTTCGACATCTTCTGATTGTTGACCGTCAGAAAACCATGACAGTGAACACTGGTGGGTTTTCTGAAGCCCGCTCCATGCAGTTCAGCAGGCCAGAACAGCGTATGGAAATACGCGATGTCCTTGCCGATGAAATGGTGTACCTCGGCGGTGCTGTCGGGCGCCCAGAAGTCGTCGAACTCCAATCCGTCCGTGCGACCGCACAGATGTTTAAAGCTCGCCATATAACCGATGGGCGCGTCATGCCAGACGTAGAAGTACTTCCCAGGTGCGTCAGGAATCTGAAATCCGAAATATGGCGCGTCGCGGCTGATGTCCCAGTCCTGCAGACCGGCTTCGAACCACTCGTCCAGTTTGTTGGCGATCTCCGGCTGCACACGCTGATGGGCATCATCACGCACCCATTGCTTCAGCATGGCTTCGAAGTCGCCCAGCTTGACAAAATAGTGTTCGGACTCACGCAGCTCCGGCGTTGTTCCGGACACCACCGACACCGGATCGATCAGATCCATCGGGCTGTAGGTCGCGCCACACACCTCACAGCTGTCCCCGTATTGTTCCTCCGCGCCGCAACGCGGACATTTGCCCTTGACATAACGGTCCGGCAGGAACATCTCGCGCGCCGCATCAAACGACTGGCTGATCGTACGGGTCACCACGTGACCAGCGTCGCGTAGTCGCGTATAGAACAGCTGCGCCAGTTCGCGATTCTCGTCTGAGTGAGTGCTGTAATACTGATCAAATGACACCGAAAACGCGGCGAAGTCGCGCCGGTGTTCCTCTTCAACCTTGGCAATTAGTGCCTCTGGCGTGATGCCTTCGGCCTCGGCGCGCAACATGATCGGTGTGCCGTGAGCGTCGTCTGCACAGACATAGATGCACTGGTGACCGCGCATACGCTGGTAGCGTACCCAAATGTCGGTTTGGATGTACTCCACCAAATGGCCGATGTGGATCGGTCCATTGGCATACGGCAACGCGCTGGTTACCAGAATTCGACGGTTCGTCTGTGCCATTTGCTCTATCTGCGCCCACGACGGATGCGCGCGTATCTCTTAACGGGTGGGGCCATGCCGGGGCCCCTTAACGTGGTGTACTATGGCGGGCTTTTACCGTGCTCGAGGAAGCATCGATGGCAGCAGCCAGCCAAGCTACCCAAGGTCAGGTTGAGACCGCGATCAAGTCTTACATCGACCCGTACATGGATTCGGATCTGGTCTCGGCGAAGGCCGTGAAGAATATACAGATCGACGACGCTAAGGTCACCGTCAACGTACAACTTGGTTTTCCCGCGCGAGGTTACGCAGACGCACTCGCGGCCGACCTCAAATCCAAAGTTGAAGCCGTTGATGGCGTGGACAACGCCACCATCAATGTCAGTTGGAAGGTGTCCGCGCACGCGGTCCAGGAAGGTGTCGAGACCCTCAAGAACATCAAGAACATTATCGCCGTTGCGTCCGGTAAGGGCGGTGTTGGCAAGTCAACCGTATCGGTCAACCTCGCCCTGGCCCTGGCCGCCGAGGGCGCAACCGTCGGGATGCTGGACGCTGATATCTACGGGCCCAGCCAACCGCGGATGCTGGGCGCGTCCGGTGAGCCGGAGTCCCGAGACGGTAAATCGTTGGAGCCTGTCGTCAGCCATCAGGTGCAGTCGATGTCCATCGGTTACCTCATCGACGAAGAGACGCCGATGATCTGGCGCGGTCCGATGGTGACCCAGGCGCTGGAGCAATTGTTGAAAGACACCAACTGGGACGACGTCGACTACCTGGTAATCGACCTGCCGCCTGGCACAGGCGATACCCAGCTCACGCTGGCGCAGAAAATCCCGGTGAGCGGGGCTGTCATCGTGACGACACCCCAGGACATCGCGCTGCTGGATGCTCGCAAGGGGCTGAAGATGTTCGAGAAGGTTAAGGTGCCCGTACTGGGTGTCGTCGAGAACATGAGCACACATGTCTGCAGTAATTGTGGCCACGAAGAACATATCTTTGGGGCTGGTGGCGGCGTCAAGATGTCAGAAGACTATGGTGTGTCGTTCCTTGGAAGTCTGCCGCTGACGTTGGCCATCCGCGAGGACGTCGATGGCGGCAACCCGACGGTGGTGCGTGACCCCGATGGCCCGATTGCCGAGCAGTTCCGCGAAATCGCGCGACGCGTCGCCGGAAAGCTGTCGCGTCAGGCCAAAGACTATAGCCAGGCATTCCCGAGTATCGTCATTCAGAACGACTGACCGGTCCGCACGAGAGCACTGCGATGAGTATCAAGTCCGACCGCTGGATTCGTAAAATGGCTGAACAACACGGCATGATTGAGCCGTTCGAGCCAGGGCAGGTAAGAGAGGGTGACGGGGGGAAAGTGATCTCGTTTGGCACCTCGAGCTACGGCTACGACGTACGCTGCGCGGACGAGTTCAAGGTGTTCACGAACATCAACTCTGCGGTGGTCGACCCCAAGCAGTTTGACGAATCCAGTTTTGTCTCCATCCAGGCGCCGGAATGCATTATTCCTCCCAACTCTTTTGCGTTGGCGCGTACGGTTGAGTACTTCCGCATTCCGCGGAGTGTCCTCACCATATGTCTGGGCAAATCGACCTACGCGCGCTGCGGTATCATCGTGAACGTCACCCCACTGGAGCCCGAGTGGGAGGGGCATGTCACCCTCGAGTTCTCGAATACCACACCTTTGCCAGCCCGCATCTACGCCAATGAAGGGGTTGCCCAGGTGTTGTTCCTGGAGTCCGACGAAACCTGCGAGATGTCCTATCGCGACCGGGGCGGGAAATACCAGGGACAAACCGGCGTCACGTTGCCAAAAGCGTGAGTCCAAGCCAAAAGCAGGCCGACGGCCACGAGCCCGCAGAGGCACCCGCAGCTGATGCGGTCAAGGCAAATGCCCCGGCCAACAAGACTGCGGCTAATGTCACCGGGGATACCGCGCCGGTTATTATCTCGGTCGCGCCTCTAAGGCGGCTCGCAGCCGCATTCTATGACCTGCTGCTGCTGACGTCGGTGTTGTTCGCAGGTGCAGGCATTGCGGTCGCCGTGGTCGGAGATGCTGTTCAGGCTGGTACGTTGTGGTTTCAGGCGTACCTCGTGGGTCTGATGTATGCGTATTTTGTTGGCTTCTGGCTCCAGGCCGGCTATACGCCGGGCATGCGACCGTGGCGGGTGCGCATTGTATGCAGCGACGGCACGCGTATCGGGCTCACCGACGCCTCGCTACGATTCGCTTTCGGGTGGGTCTCTTTGCTGCTGTGCGGCGCGGGTTTCATCTGGGCGTTTTTCGCGCGCGACCGCCTCATGTGGCACGACCGCTGGTCTGCAACCTGCATCGCGCGGGATGAAACCCTGTATAAGCGGTAGCGCCGTCGCTGCGTATCAGGCCGCGCGGCGAATCAACCACGTACCCACTGCAAAAAACGCGAGCGTTGGCAGCAATGCCGTGACAAGCGGTGAAAATTCGTAAACCAACCCAATGCGCACGCTGGTATTGTGGAGGATGTGGAACCCGACGCCCACCAGCGCACCCATGACGATTCGTTGCCCAACCGCCATGGGTGAGGGCCGACTCAGCACCAGTGCCGCAGCAAGATAGATCATGACGGCCGTCGCCAGCGGGTAAACCACCTTGTTCCACAACGCGAGTTCAAATCGCGCGGTGCTGAGCCCGTTGGCGCGCAGATAATCCAGGTACTTCATGAGCCCATAAGCGGACAGGCTTTCCGGCTCTACGGAGGCAACGTTCACCAGATCGGGTAGCAGATCCGAATCCCATTTTGCAAGTTCCAACTTGCGAGTGACCACTTCCCCATCGGAAATCGAACTCTGCTCAATGTTCTCCAGTGTCCAACTCTTTTCGTCGTGCGCGGCGCGTTTTGCGTGCGTTGAAGTGCGCAACCGATTCTGCTCGTCAAAGTGGTAGATATACACGTCTTCAAGCTTCTCATCCGGCAGGATGCGACGGATGTTGATGAAGCTGCGGCCATCGCGCATCCAAGAGCCGTACTGGGTCATCAGACTCAGGTGCTGCGAGACCGCCACGCTGCGTTTCTCCTGCGCGAGTTGTTCACTACGAGGCGACACCAGTTCACCAATCGCCAATGACAAAAGCACCAGAATCAAGCCGGACTTCATGACAGCGCCGGCTACGCGTGCCACAGACACACCCGCCGCACGCACGATTACTATCTCGTTACTGGCTGCCAACGTGCCGAGCCCCAGCAGAGTTCCAATCAGCGCCGCGGGCGGGAACAGCGCGAAGGCGCGCCCGGGCATCGTCAACAGGCTGTGCGTGAGCGCGCCGGCAAACGTATAGGTGCCCTGCCCTACAGAATCCAGGTCGTCGATAAAGTCGATGAACGAGAACACGCTCAACAACACCGCCAGCGCCAGGAGCGTGCCCATCATGATCTGGATACCGATGTAGCGGTCCAGCAGCCTCACGCCGGGTCCTCCGCAAACGCCACCGCCCCACGTCGACGCAGCCGCCAGCGGGCGAAGCCACCCGTTACCACAAACACCAGCGTCGCCACGGCTATCAGCATCGCGATGTGCACGGGCCAGATGCCGATCAGAGGACTCAGTTCACCGCGCTCGACCGCTTTCTGCCCAATGCTCATGCAGTTGGTGTAAACAAAGTAGATCAGGACCGCGATGAAGAGCTTCCCAAACTTCCCCTGACGCGGCGAGGTACGAGCCAGCGGTACCGCCAGTAGCGCCAGCACAAATGCCGAGATCGGGACGGACAAACGCCACTGCAATTCTGCCAAGTGTGCATGTGATGACTCCGCCAGCAGTTCGTGCATCGACAGCTGTTCCAGGCGACGGTAGCTGCTGCCTTCCTCGCGCTTGCGAATACGCACGCCGTGTTTCTCGAATTGGTGCACCACAAAATCGGCGCTACCGGGTTGGCCTTCGTAACGATGCCCTTTCTCCAGCACCATGAAACGATGGCCGGTGCGAGCGTCAACGTATTGATAGGCCGATTGCGCAAACACGATGTCCAACTCACCTTCACGTCGCACCTGCACAAATACGGTGTCCATCCGGTTACGGCCGGGCGTGACCTGTTCGGCGTAGATGATCTGGTCGCCGTCGCTGAACTCCTTGAAGCGCCCCGGGTACAGGCCCGTGACTTCTGAATCGTTGCGCGCCTGACGGGTCACCGCATCGGCCCGCTCGGAGGCACTGGGCGCAACGTACAACGACATAGCGCCGGTGAACAAAGCGAATGCGAATCCAAGCACCCCAACAGCGCGCAGCACGCGGGTGATGCTGACGCCTCCAGCGTGCATGGACACAATTTCGCTGTCCCGGTACATGCGCCCAAGCCCGAGCAATACGCCAACGTATAACGACAGGGGCAACAGCAATACGGAGTTAGCGAGCAGCTTCAGACCCAGAAGTTCCAGGATGACACCGCTGTCGAGATCACCTGCAGCCGCCTCTGCCAGGAACCGCACGAACCGGTTGCTGATATAAATCAGCAACAGAATCATGATGACTGCAAGAAAGTTCTGCAGCGTTTCGCGGACAACGTAGCGCTCTATAATGTATCGACGCACCCGGGGTCGTTTTCCTCGTTGTCGTGGCCCGCGCTTCGACAGTCATTGTCGCCCCGTCAAAACGGATGCGGCGGCCGCATAAAAGCCATAAACTCAGTGGCTAACAGGTCTTAGTTGCAGGCGCTCGCAATGCGCCGGTGCCAAGTTTAGCAACCTTCTATCTGGACACCCACGCAACCGCATCCGTTGCGTGGACCAGACGCGACCTCATCAACACGACATCACTCTCCAGGAAGTACCATGGATTTCACTTGTTCATCGCTCAAAATCGAAGCACGCCGCACCAACTGCGCGGTCGTCGCGGTACACGAAGGTCGGCGTCTGGATGACGATGGCAAGCGTGCCGATGCAGCTTGCGGCAAGTTGCTGTCGCAGGTTCTCCGGCGCGGCGATATCAGCGGCAAAGTCGGCGAGACGCTGAGCGTGCACGTCGCGGGCTTTGCGGCAGACCGCGTATTGCTGATAGGTGCAGGGCCCGCAAAAGGCGTGACACCCGTGGCCTACCGCAAGATGGCCGCGAGTGTTGCCAGCGCACTCGCCAAGATGAATGTCAAAGACGCGTGCGTGTATCTGCAGCAAGTGGAGGTTGAAGACCGCGACGCCGCCTGGAAGGCGGGCACGGTCGCCGGCGCACTGGCCGACTCGACTTACAGCTATACGGCTACCCGTAAAGCAAGTCCGCGTCGCCATGCAAAGACCATCATCTTCGCAAGCGGCGGGCGCGCGCAGACCAAACCCATCCAAGCCGCGCTCAGCGAGGCATCAGCCCTGGCGTCGGGCGTCGCCGCGGCCAAGGAGTTGGGCAACCTGCCCGGCAACGTCTGCACACCAGGTTATCTGGCGTCCCAAGCCCGTGCGCTTGGGAAGGCGGAGCCATCCATCAAAGTGAAGGTACTGAACGAGGCGGAGATGAAACGTCTCGGCATGAATACATTGCTGGCAGTCTCGGCAGGTAGCGCGCAGCCAGCCAAGCTCATCACGATGGAGTATTACGGCGGCGCCACCGAACGCCGCCCGGTTGTTCTGGTGGGCAAAGGTGTCACCTTCGACACCGGCGGCATCTCGCTCAAGCCAGGTGCAACGATGGACGAAATGAAATTCGATATGTGTGGCGCGGCCAGCGTGTTTGGCACGATGCGGGCCGTTGCGCAGATGGGCTTGCCGGTCAATCTGGTTGGCATTGTCGCCGCGACCGAGAATATGCCGGGTGGGTCAGCGACCAAACCTGGCGATGTGGTTACATCCATGTCAGGACAGACGGTCGAAATCCTGAACACCGATGCGGAGGGCCGCCTCATCCTATGTGACGCGCTGACTTACGCGGAACGGTTCGACCCGGATGTCATTGTGGACATTGCAACACTGACTGGTGCGTGTGTGGTGGCGCTGGGCAACATCCCGACGGGCGTATTCAGTAACCACGACCCGCTTGCTCACGACCTGATCGCGGCGGGTGAATACACCGGTGACCGCGGCTGGCAGATGCCAGTCTGGGACGAATATCAGGACCAGCTGAATAGTAACTTCGCGGACATGGCGAACATCGGCGGCCGCGCTGGTGGCGCCATCACCGCGGCGTGTTTCCTGGCACGGTTCGTGACCAAACAGCGTTGGGCGCACCTGGACATCGCTGGCACGGCCTGGCATTCGGGAGCCAAAAAAGGCGCGACGGGCAGACCCGTCCCGCTGCTGACCGAGTTTGTGAAGCGCCACAAAGCGCGACGTAAGCAGTCCAAGCGCTAACGGGAGGCCTGCTTCCCGTTATCACTCATGGGTACGCGCGTTGACTTCTACGTCTTGGGTAACGGCGGCGAGCAGGACCGCCTGCGCGCAGCTTGTCGAATCGTGGAGAAAGCCTGGCAACAAGGCCACATGGTCTGGCTGACAGCCGAAAGCGAGCGCCAGGCAGAACAACTGGACCAGTTACTGTGGACGTTTAAACAAGACAGCTTTGTCCCGCACGAACGCGGCACCGAGGGTGCGCTCACCGATTGTGCTGTACGCATCGTCGCGCCCTCTGAAGCGCCGGATGGCGGTGTGCACGTCAACGTCGCCACATCGCCGCTACCCATGCCGTTGGTCGCTGAGCGCGTGGTTGAGATCATCCCGGCTGACACCGACGGGCGGGCTGCCGGGCGCGAGCGTTTCCGTGCCTACCGGGCACATGGCTACGACATCAATACACACGACATTTGAGCGCATCAATCTCGTACAATGCGTAACCGCGCGACGACGACACCTTAGCCGCTGCACAAGTGCAAGCACTGCAGGCTGCGACGACACAAGATGAATGATTACAACACCGGCAACGATCCGGTCAGCAACACCCCGTCCCCAGAGGCGCAGAATGAAGACGCAGATGATGCGCTGAGCGCTATCGACGACCTGGAAGCGTTATTGAGCGAACGACATGGCATGCCGGCACCCGCCGATGCAAGAGCACGCGTCGAGAATGACGGCCAATACACGATCCCATTGTCGAGCGACGTTGCACGCCCAGGCCAGATTGGGCCGGACCCGGACCGCGAACCGCCCAAACTCAGCCCGCAGGCACAGCGACTGTTTGACCGTCTTGCCAGTGAAATTGATGTCATCGTGCAGACTGGCGTCGACGACGCACTCAAGGCAGCGGCTCGCGACATTCGCAAACGGGTCAAAGACCACGTATCGATCGTCTTGCCGGAGATTCTCGACGAGTTGTCGCACTCGGACGACGACGATCCCATGCTGTAAGCGCTGACTGCGCAGCCACCTCACAACCAATCTGACTTCAGACAAAGATGGATAAAACTTACGATCCGCACGCCATAGAGCGCGACTGTTACGAACGTTGGGAGGCGCAGGGTCACTTCGCTCCCAGCGGTGAAGGTGCGCCGTACTGCATCATGATCCCGCCACCCAACGTGACCGGCAGCCTGCATATGGGCCATGCGTTCCAGGACACGATCATGGACGCATTGACGCGTTATCACCGCATGTGTAGCGACAACACGCTGTGGCAGCCCGGCACAGACCACGCCGGCATCGCCACCCAGATGGTAGTGGAACGCCAGTTGGAGCAGGTGGGGCAGACGCGCCATGATCTCGGCCGCGAGAAATTTGTCGCACGGGTATGGGACTGGAAAGCGGAGTCAGGCGGCACTATTACGCGTCAGTTGCGGCGCATGGGCGCATCGGTCGACTGGGCTCACGAACGATTCACGATGGACGAGGGGCTGTCCGCGGCGGTGCTGGAGACCTTCGTACAGCTCTACAACGAGGGGCTCATCTACCGGGGGGAACGCCTCGTCAACTGGGACCCGGTCCTGAACACCGCCGTGTCCGACCTCGAAGTCGTATCGGCGGAAGAAAATGGCCAGATCTGGCATATCCGCTATCCGTATGCTGAAGGTGATGGTCACCTGACCGTGGCGACCACTCGTCCGGAGACCATGCTGGGGGACACAGCGGTTGCCGTGCATCCGGATGACGATCGATTTCGCGACCTGGTTGGTAAACATGTCGTGCTGCCGTTGACCGGCCGGACGATTCCCGTGATCGCTGACGAATACGTCGACATGGAATTTGGCTCGGGTTGCGTGAAGATCACGCCTGCCCATGACTTCAACGACTATGCGGTCGGTGAACGCCACGACCTCGAACGCATCAACATCCTGAACCCGGATGCGTCCATTAACGACAATGCGCCGGAAGCATACCGGGGCATGGACCGCTACGACGCCCGCCAGCAGATCGTCAAAGACCTGGACACCCAAGGCCTGTTGGAAGGCGTACAGCCTCATCGAATGGCCGTCCCACGCGGCGACCGCAGTCAGACCGTGATCGAACCGTATCTCACAAAACAGTGGTTTGTGCGCGCCAAGCCGCTGGCTGAACCAGGCATCAAAGCCGTCGAAGATGGGCGCATTCGCTTCGTACCTGAGAACTGGTCAAAAACCTACTTCGAATGGATGCGTAATATTGAAGACTGGTGCATCAGCAGGCAGCTCTGGTGGGGTCATCGTATCCCGGCGTGGTATGACGCCGAAGACAACATCTATGTGGGCAGAGACGAAAACGAGGTCCGTGAAAAGCATGGCCTCGGCCCGGATATCGCGTTACGGCAGGACGAGGATGTCCTGGATACCTGGTACTCCTCGGCGCTGTGGCCTTTCTCCACTCTCGGTTGGCCGGAGCAAACCGACCGCCTGAAGACCTGGTACCCCGGCAGCGTGTTGGTGACAGGCTTCGACATCATCTTCTTCTGGGTCGCCAGGATGATCATGATGGGTATGAAGTTCATGGGTGACGTACCGTTCCATGAGGTTTACATCCATGGCCTCGTGCGCGATGCAGACGGCGCCAAGATGTCCAAGTCGAAAGGCAACATCCTGGATCCACTCGATCTCATCGATGGCATTGAACTGGAACCGTTGGTTGAGAAACGAACAACCAACCTGATGCAGCCGGAAATGGCGTCCAGTATCGAAGCTGCGACCCGCCGCCAGTTTCCGGACGGCATACCGGCCTATGGCACCGATGCGCTGCGCTTTACTTTCTGTTCTCTGGCAACAACCGGACGAGACATTCGTTTCGACCTGGGGCGTATCTCGGGCTATCGCAACTTCTGCAACAAGCTGTGGAACGCGGCGCGTTTCGTGCTGAGCAACACGCAGGGTGAAGACTGTGGCGCCGGCGGCCCGGTCGAGTTGAGCGTCGAAGACCGGTGGATCGTCTCCAGGCTGCAAAGTACCACCGCCGACGTTCATCAGGCTGTCAAAGGCTACCGCTTCGATCTCGCGTCACAGGCAATTTATGACTTCACCTGGAACGAGTATTGCGACTGGTATATCGAGCTTGCGAAGTCAACGTTGTATGACGATGAGGCCTCCGCCGAGCGCAAGCGTGGCGTTCGACAGACGCTCGTCCAGACACTCGAGGCGCTACTGCGTTTGAACCATCCGTTGATGCCCTATATCACGGAAGTTATCTGGCAGCAGGCGGCGCCATTGGCTGGCCGTGAGGGCGAAACGGTCATGAGGCAGCCCTATCCCGAGGTTGACGAGGCACAACACGACGCGCAAGCCGACGCAGAGCTCGAGTGGTTCAAGGGTTTCGTTTTGGGTGTGCGTCAGATTCGCGGCGAAATGGATGTCAAACCCTCCCGACGCGTGCCCGTACTGGCCGTCGGCGCCAGTGATGAGGACCGCCGCCGCATCAAGGCATTCGAGGCGCAGATTGCCCGTCTGGCCTCCGTTGAATCGGTTACAGAGCTGGCGCCAGACGCGGAGCAGCCAGAGGCCGCAACGGCGTTGCTGGGAGAGATGAAGCTGCTGATCCCGTTAGCCGGATTGATCGACAAGGACGCAGAACGACAAAGACTGGAGCGCGAAATCGAGCGTTTCACCAAGGATGTAGAGCGTGGTGCGAAAAAACTCGCGAACGAGAAGTTCGTCGCGCGCGCACCAGCTGAGGTCGTCGCGAAGGAACGTGACAAAGTGGATGCAGCGAAGGTGGCGTTGGCGAAGCTGAAGGAACAGTTGCAGCAACTGGAACGCCTTTAGCAGGACCGGTCCGGCACTCACTTGTAGGCGCCGGATTCAACCACGTAGCGGTCTTGCAGATTCGCCAAAATACTTGACTAATTTACTCGGATATGTGAGCCTCTGCGACGTTCCAAAGGTGCACTACATCCGTCATGCGTTTAACGACCAAAGGGCGTTACGCCGTTACGGCCATGCTCGATCTCGCGATGCATCACGACGCGGGTCCTGTGAGCCTCGCCGATATTGCGGAGCGTCAAGGTATTTCCCTGTCCTACCTCGAACAACTGTTCGCGCAGTTGCGTAAGCGTGGGCTCGTGACCAGCACACGGGGTCCGGGTGGGGGGTATCAACTCGGCCAAGCCGCGCAAACAATCGCGGTGTCTGATGTAATCCGTGCTGTCGATGAGTCGGTAGATGCGACTCGCTGCGGTGGTAAGGAGAACTGCCAGAATGATGCGCGCTGTCTCACTCACGATCTCTGGGTCGACCTGAGCTCGCTCATCCAGACTTTCCTGAGCGAAATGAACCTGGCACAACTGGTGGAGCGTAGCCGCGTGCGCGAGGTAGCGGCCCGACAGGATCAGATCGAGGTCGCCCTGAACCACGGCGCCCTCAACTAGAGGCGAATCAGGTATAGGGGTAATTTTGGTGGTCGCGCCGCCTGTCAACGCCTTTGCCAGCGCGCTGTTGAAAGAGCGCGATTGAAAATTTGATACCGCGACCGATAGCTATCATATTGAGGCTACTGGGGAAGGCCAGATGGGGCCCCACTGCAATCCGGGGAGATCAACATGTCGGTCACATTGACTGAAGCGGCAGCACATCGCGTGCAGACCTATCTCGAAAAGCGCGGCGGAGGCGTAGGCATGCGCTTCGGCGTCAAACCTTCCGGCTGTTCCGGCTTTTCGTACGTAGTCGACTTCGCGGATGAAGTGGACGGCGAGGATGCTATCTACGAGACCAACGGCGTCAACGTGATCGTGGACGCCAAAAGTCTGCCTTACGTCGACGGCACGTGCATCGATTTTCGCCGCGAAGGCTTGAATGAAGTGTTCGTGTACGAGAACCCGAATGTCAAAAACGAGTGCGGCTGCGGCGAGAGTTTCGGCATTTCCTGATCCTAACATTCCCTCGCTAACGCGAAGCTGCGGGCGCCTATGGCGCCCGCGTGATTTTTGGGACCTACACCCTATTCTTGAAACTGCACCCCATAGGAGACTTACATGGCAGTCGAACGTACTTTGTCGATGATTAAACCGGACGCGGTGAGCAAAAACGTCATTGGCAAGATCTACTCTCGCTTCGAGGACGCTGGCCTGCAGATCGTTGCTGCCCGCATGGTTCACCTGAGCCAGGCTGAGGCGCGCTCATTTTACGCGGTGCACGCAGAGCGTCCGTTCTACGACAGCCTGGTTGAGTTCATGACCTCTGGCCCGATCATGGTACAGGTCCTGGAAGGCGAAAACGCCATTACCAAGAACCGCGAGATCATGGGCGCCACGAACCCGGCGGAGGCCGCCGATGGCACCATTCGCAAAGACTTTGCAGAATCCGTGGAAGCCAACGCCGTGCATGGCTCAGACGCTCCCGAAACCGCGGCTCAGGAAATTGCGTTCTATTTCCGTGAGCTGGAGCTTTGCCCGCGTACCCGCTAGCTGAAAACTGACGACGATGCAGTCTGCGCGCACCAATCTGCTGGGCTACGACCGGGTCAGCCTGGAACGCTACTTCACCGAGCGTGGTGAAAAAGCGTTTCGTGCGCGCCAGATTCTGCAATGGGCACATCAGCGCGGACGGCTGGACTTTGCCGAGATGACCGATCTCGGCAAAAATCTGCGCCAGACGCTTTCTGACGAGGCTGAACTGCGCCCACCGGAAGTGGCTGACGAACAGGTCAGCCACGACGGCACCATCAAATGGCTGGTCCGAGTGGACTCCGGCAACAGCGTCGAGATGGTGTTCATACCGGACGGCGATCGCGGCACGCTATGCGTGTCATCCCAGGTGGGATGTGCGCTTGCGTGTACGTTCTGCTCCACCGCACAACAAGGGTTCAATCGGAATCTGAGTGCGGCCGAAATTATCGGCCAGGTCTGGTTGGCCAATCGACGTGTTGGCAATCGCCCCGACGGCAACCGCGCCATCACCAATGTGGTCATGATGGGCATGGGTGAGCCCCTGCTGAACCTGGACAACGTCGTTGCCGCCATGTCGCTGATGACCGAGGACCTGGCATGGTGCTTGAGTCGGCGACGCGTCACCCTCAGCACTTCGGGCCTCGTGCCACAAATCGACAAGCTGTCGGAGCTGTGTCCCGTCAGTCTGGCCGTATCCCTACATGCCCCAAATGACGAATTGCGCGACGTTATGGTCCCGATCAACAAGACCTATACGATCGCGGAATTGCTCGCGGCGTGCAAACGCTACGTCGACGCCATGCCAAAAGAGCATGTGACTTTTGAGTACGTCATGCTGGACGGCGTTAATGATTCGGATACGCACGCACGGCAATTGAGCAAGTTATTGCGTCAGGTGCCATCCAAGGTCAACCTGATTCCCTTTAACCCTTTCCCCGGTAGCGAATATCGCCGCTCACCCACTGCCCGCATACGTGCGTTCAGCAATATCCTGCGGACTGACGGTTACATCTGCACCACCCGCACCCCACGAGGCGACGATATCGACGCCGCCTGCGGGCAGCTGGCAGGCCAGGTTGTGCCACGTAGCCAAAGGGTCGCTGCGCGACGCGGCATCGAGGTCGCTCTCACACGCTAGCCGACGCTTGAGCGTCTGACACGCGACCTCTCTCAACACCGTGCGTGCCCCGGCACGCACCAGCATGGAACACCCTCGCCCATCGCGGCTCTAATGATCTGACTCGTGTGCGCACGCGGGCGAACGGCCTGTTTCGCGTGCATCCTGACCGAGGAAAGTGGCCCGGTCGTAACCCCACATCACAATCGAGAACGTTTTTATCACATAATTAAATCGAATAATTGTTGACAATTCAGCCCTTTATAGCATTATCTTAGGGTAATTTGGTAACACATGCGGATAAGTAGATGCTCCAAACCGCAAAGTTCACCGCAGGTCTCGCGGCGTTAGCACTGCTAACTGCCTGTAACAATTCACTTTTACAGAGCAAAGCGGTCGAAAAACCGCTCGAGGTGCAAACCGTGGACCGGATAGCCGCGCTCAATACGCGGCTCGGTATTGGCTACCTGCGCGAAGGGCGCAATGAGCTTGCATTCAAGAAACTGAGCAAAGCGCTCGAGATCCAGCCTGACTACTCGGGTGCGCATAACGCCATGGGGATCCTGTACGAACGCCTCGGTCAGCCAAAGCGCGCGGAACGGCATTTTGAGTCAGCCCTGGCGACGGCGCCCCAGGACTCGGCGGCGCGCAACAACTACGGCGGCTTCCTGTGCCGGCAGGGTCGGGTTGATGACGCTGTCTCCCAGTTTGAGGCCGCGATCGCAAACCCGTTGTACAAAGCGCCGTACCGGGCCATGACCAATGCTGGATTGTGCCTGTCGAACACTGAACGCAAGGACGAAGCCGAGGCTTATCTGCGTCGTGCCTTGCGATTACAGCCAAAACAGCCTTCGGCGCTACTGGCGATGAGTGAGCTCACCGCCGCAACCGGTCGCCAGCTCTCGGCACGCGCATATTTACAGCGCTACCTGGAGCAGGGCCAGCACAACTCACGTTCGCTCTGGTTGGGCGTGCGTATCGAACGCGAACTGGGCGACCGCAATGCGGCGTCCAGTTATGCCATGCTTTTGAAAGCCAAATATCCAGACGCTAAGGAAACTCGGCTGTTGCTGGAATCGGAGTCGCGGTGAACGCTTTAGAGACTGATCCATTGGCGAACGTAGTAGAAATCGATGCAGGACCAGGGCAAAGACTCCGCCAAGGACGGGAGCACGTCAATCTGAGCGTCGAAGAAGTTGCGGCACGCTTACATCTTGATACTCGCACCGTGCGCTGCCTGGAAGCGGACCAGTACGAGGACTTGCCGGCACCCACCTTCGTGCGCGGATACCTGCGCAGTTACGCGCGCCTGCTGAACTTGGCCGCCCAGCCCATCATCGATGCTTTTGACCGCCGCGGTCTGGAGCCGCCAGCGCTAATTCCAGACATCTCAACCAGCGAAGAGACCACGAGTACTGATGCGCCGATGCGTCTCGCGACTGCCTCCATCATCATCATGTTGCTGGCGGGAGTTGTGTTGTGGTGGAACGCCGAGGTCGGTACCAACTGGCTTGTAGGTTCGCCGGATGAAGCGGCGCTGACGACACCCGCACAGCTTGAACCCAGCCAGCCGCGAATCGAGCCGGATGCGGCCCGCGAACCACAGACAGAGGAGCAGTCGGTCGCCGAAGCCGCTGCAGCGTTACCAACGCCGGCCGCGATACCGCCGCCCAACGCGACGACGCGGACCGCCGCAACCGCCGCCGTCCCCACCACGGGCACGGTAACCGCACCACCTGCTACTGCAGCTGGCACAGCTACTGGACAACAAACACCTTCCGCTTCAGGTGCCTTGCCACAACCCGTTGCGGGCGCAGCACAGGGACCAGCCGCAGCCGTGGCGCCCGCTGCCGGTGGCGTTGGACACCTGGTGATTCGAGTCCGACGTGATTCATGGGTTGAGGTGTACGACCGTGGCGGCGAGCGACTCTATTACAGCACCGGTAAAGCCGGCGATACGATCGACGTGCGCGGCGCAGAGCCATTGGATGTGCTGGTTGGCTTCGCCGAAGGCGTTCGTGTTGAATATAATGGTCAGCCTGTTGAACTGTCGCCGCACACCACGCGTGGGCTTGCGCGTTTCAAACTCGGCAATCCTTAGACTCGGACAGCCCTCCAAGACTTCTTGTGTCTGCCGCTAGCCACTGCTGGCGACGACCGGCAGCGACGTTGATGCCGTCGCTCTTGTTCGTGGCGGTTTCGAGATCCTTAACTTTGGAATCGATTCACCATGTCTAACATTCGGACGGTTCGCGGCATGAACGATCTGCTGCCAGCGG
>MDTA01204417.1_pt1 | contig 17446 bp, 15 predicted proteins | sample 811151 | NCBI WGS metagenome assembly MDTA01 (sample SAMN05326648, study PRJNA326480) | marine metagenome | isolation source: seawater | place: Indian Ocean: South | collected 2010
AAAAATATGTGAAGATATTGAAATAGAATTTTTATGTACTCCATTCTCATTTAAGTCGTGTGACACACTTGTAAATAAAATCGGAGTAAATGCTATTAAAGTTGGTTCGGGTGAGTGTACTAATCATCCACTTCAGAAACACATTGCAAGTAAAAAAAAAACTGTTATTTTTTCAACCGGTATGACTGAATTTAATGAAGTAATAGAAACCTATAATTTGTATAAAAGACAAAAATTAGATTTTGCGATGATGCATTGTGTTTCAGCTTATCCATGTCCTTATGAGATAATGAATTTAGGTCTTATTAAAAATTATATTGAAAAATTTAAAGTTCCGATAGGATTATCAGATCATACACCAACAATTTATTGCGCTCTCGTAGCTGTTAGTCATGGTGCATGTTTAATTGAAAAACATTTTACATTAGACAAAAGTATGAAAGGGCCTGATCATCAATCATCAATTGATTCTAAAGAACTTTTTGAATTAGTTGAGGGATGTAATGCTGCATTCAAATCGATGGGAGATAAAAGAAAAATACATAAAGAAGAAAAAGAAATAGTTTTATGGGCGAGAGAAAGTGTTGTTTCTTTAAAAAATATTTCAGTTGGTGAATTATTAAGTAAAAAAAATATTTCTGTTAAGAGACCTAGTCCTGGTAAAAATAACATTCCAGCTAAGGATTTGGATAGAGTTATTGGTAAAAAAGCAAAGAAATTTATCAAAAAAGATTCTCAATTACTTTTATCTGATGTCTTCTAAGAAAAGAACAATCTGTTTTTCTTTGGACTCAAGAGCAACTTATGGATATGCCAAAAATGTTCTGAAGGAGTTAAGTCAATTCGACAGGCTTGAATATAGAACAATTGTTCTTGGAGGACACTTATCAAAAAAGCATGGTTATTCAATTAGAGAAATTATTAAAGACAATATAAGAGTTGACGAAAAAGTAAAGTTTGATGTTCCAAATAAAAATTTTGGTTGGTCATTTACAATGGGTGAGGCAATTTCGAAAATATCTATGTCTTTAGAAAAAATAAAACCGGATATTGTGCTTATTTTCGGTGACAGAATTGAGACACTCTCAGTTTGTCTTGCCTCTGTTTATATGAATATTCCTGTGGCTCATGTTCAGGCTGGTGATAAGTCCGGTCATATAGATGATTCAGCTAGATATGCGATTGCAAAATTATCACATTTACACTTTGCTTCTTGTTTGGATTCAAAAAATAGACTTTTAAAACTGGGTGAGCAAAGATTTAGAATATTTAATACAGGTGCTCCACAGTTAGATAATATTAGAAAAGATGCAAGGAATTCTGATGTATCAAATGTTAAATTGAAGAAGTTTATTGAAAAAAAATATATTCTTGTTCTTTTTCACCCTGTATTAAATGAAAAAGAACAGGCTGGAGAATATATGAAAAATATACTAAAAAGTTGTTTGTCTCTTGATATGAATGTTTTATGCATCTTTCCTAATACTGATTCAGGTTCTGAGTTAATTTTGGACTCAATAAAAAAATTTACTGATTTGAAACTTTTAGTTTACAGTAATATTAAACGAGAGTTGTTTTTACATTTACTAAATAAATGTTTTCTTTTAATAGGAAATTCATCCTCAGGGATTTTAGAGGCTCCATCTTTCAAAAAGCCTGTAATAAACATAGGAATTAGACAAAGAGGAAGGCCTCAATCATATAATATAATTAATTGTGATTATGACATAAAATCAATTATGAATGCATTAATGTATGTAAAAAATAATAAAAAATTTCACCAAAAATGTAAAACTGTTAAAAATCTTTATGGTGATGGAAAAAGTGGTTATAGAATCTGCGATATTCTAAATAAAATAGAAATTAATAAAAAATTACTTGATAAACAAATTATATACTAATGAATATTCTTGTTACAGGTTCATCAGGATTCATAGGATACAACTTATGTAATTTCTTTTTAAAAAGAAAGAATAATGTTTTAGGTATAGACAATTTTTTTTCTGGTTCAAAGCAAAAAACTCAAAAATTAATAGAAGAGTATCCAAATTTTAAGTTTTACGAAATTGATATAAGAGAAAAGAAAAAAATGGAACCTATTTTTAAGAATATAGATGCTGTAGTAAATTTAGCTGGTCAGGTTTCAGTTCAAAAATCTTTCTCTAATCTATTAGAAAATGATTCTATAAATTCTCAAGGATTTGTTAATGTTTTGGATCTTTGTTTGAAAAATAAAATTAAAGATCTAGTATTTGCCTCTAGTTGTTCAGTTTATGGTGAAACAAATGAAATTCCAATTAGAGAAAACTTTTCTCTTAAACCCAAAAGCCCATATGCAGCATCAAAGATTTCTAATGAAATCTATTCTCAAGTGTTTTGTGATTTAAATTATCAAACTGTAATAACAGCTTTAAGGTTTTTTAACGTTGTTGGTCCCTGGCAATCAATTGATTCAGATTATGGAGCAGTGATTCCAAGATGGATAAATTCATTTTTAAAAAATCAAGTGCCGTTAATCTTTGGAGATGGCGAAGCGACTCGGGATTTTATTGATGTAGAAGATATTTCAAATTTGATTGATTTAATAATCTCTTCCGAGAAGAATTATTCTTTTGAAATATTTAATGTTGGTTCAGGAAAAGAAACTAAAATAATTAATCTTTTTAATATAATGAAAAATGTAATGAAGAAATACAAAATTGATTTTAATTTTGAAAACCCTCAATTTAAAAGCAAAAGAGCAGGAGATATTATGAGATCAGCCAGTGAAAACTCCAAAATTTCTAATTTCTTTCAATACAAAGATTATATAGACATAGAAAGGTCTATTAGTAAAATACTCACAATACAATACGATAGAAAATGAAGAAAGTTTTAGTCACAGGAGGTTCAGGTTTAATAGGTTTGGAACTTTGCAAACAGTTAATAGAAAACAAGTTTAAAGTCATATGTATGGATTTGCCAGAACAACTAGAAAAAAATAAGATTTTATTTAAAAAAGTTAAAAAAAATAAAAATTTAAAAATTTTACATGGTTCAATATTTGAAAAGTCTCTGCTTAATAAGGTTATTAGTGATGTCGATGCAGTGTTCCATCTTGCTGCGATGCTAGGAGTAAAGAGAACAGAAGATAATAAACTTAAATGTCTTGAAGTAAATGTTAAAGGTACTGAAAATATTCTAGAGGCATGTGTTTCAGGAAATATAAAACATCTAATTTTTGCTTCATCTTCTGAAGTTTATGGTGAACCAAGTCATAATCCAATCAATGAAAAAACAGATACACAGGGTAAGACTGTTTATGGAATTTCAAAGCTAGCGGGTGAGGAATATGTTAAAGCCTATTGTCAGATTTATAAAAAATTAAATTATACTATTGTTAGATTTTTTAACACTTATGGAGAGAATCAAGTTTCCCAATTTTTTTTAGCTAAAATTGTTAGAAATATTATGTCGGATTCCAATCCTGTTATTTATGGTGATGGTCAACAAGTGAGATCCTTTTGTCATGTAGAGGATAGTTGTGAGGCATTAATTGAAATTATAAAAAATAAAAAATCTTATAATAAAATTTTTAATATTGGAAATTCAAATGAAAAATATACCTTAAATGAGGTTGCAAAGATTGCTATAAAGACATTAAAAAAAAATAATCTCAAAATTAAGAATCTTCCTTTTACTAAAAGTGATAGAACAGTAAATAGAGAAATTTTTAAAAGATTTTGTGATATTAGTTTAGCAAAAAAAACACTTGATTTCGAACCTAAAATCTCAATTGAAGAGGGAATAAAAAGGATTTCTAAAAATTTAAACTTTCATAATGATTGGTAGTATTTTTGTACAAAAAAAATAAAATTCTTGCAATTATTCCTGCTAGAAAAGGTTCAAAAGGAGTAAAGGAAAAAAATATAAGATTAGTGAAGAGTAAACCCCTTATCGAATGGACCTTGGAACTTGCTGGTTCAATAAATTTTTTTGATAAGGTTGTGGTTTCATCTGATTGCAAAAAAATAAAAAAAATTACAGAAAAACATAAAATTGATTTTATAGATAGACCAAAAAGAATATCTTCTTCGACTGCTAAAACAGATGATGTTTTAATTCATACTATTGACTATTTAGAAAGAAAAGAATTATATTTTGACTATATTGTTACATTGGAACCTACATCTCCACTCAGAAAAAAAGAAACCGTAGTTAAATCAATTAAAAAAGCAGTAAATAAAAAATTGGATTCTTTGATAAGCATAAAAGTAAATCAAGAATTAATAGGTGAATTAATTAATGACAAATTCATTCCGCTTATAAACCAAAAGTCAAGAAGAAGACAAGATAGAAAATCATATTTTAGTGAGACTGGAGTTTCATATATTACAAATGTCAACTTTCTTAAGAAAAAAAAGAAAATGATATCTAAAAGAACAGGTTTTTTAATTGTAGATTCAAAAGAATCTATCGATATTAATGATGAAATTGATCTTAAACTAGCTAATCTTCTCATAACTTGAAATTTAAAGAATGAAAAATTTCTCTTATTTTATTTCAAATATAATTTTTTTTTTAAAAAATTTTTTATATGTATCTGATTTAAAAAAAAATATAGACAATATAAAAAAAATCTATTGTTTGAAAATAAAGACTCCGTTAGCAAAAAAAAAAACAAAAAAAAAAACTTTCATATTTGGAAGAGTTGAATTTAATCAAATACTTTTTCAGATACCTTGTATTTATGCTGCGAAACTAAATGGATTTTCTGTAACGATAATATTACCTGAGGTTTGTATCTGGCATATGATTTTATACAAAAAAATTGGAGCTAATAATTTTATCTTTTATGATAATTTTTTTTTTAGAATTATAAATAAGAAAACTATTTCTATCTTGAAAAGATTATTAAAAGAAAATTTTAAATATAAAAAGATCAACATTAAGAAGATTATTTTCTCAACTCTTTTAAGAAAAGAGAAAAAAGGTATAATTGATTTTAAAAATTACGACTCTAAAATACTAAAAAAAATAATTTCTAAAAGCATCCATATAATTGATAACCTTGATTGCTTGATTTTATCTAAAAAACCAAATCACTTTATTTTCGAGGATAGAGGATATGTTCCAGAAGGTCTTTTTTTTGAGTTTGCTGTAAATAACAAAATTGATGTGATTGAATTTCATGCTGGACATAAACCAAATCTATTAAATTTTAAAAGGTATAATAAGCACAATATGATGGTTCACCCATTTTCCATTACAAAAAAAAAATTTCATCAAGTAAAATCACAATTAAGTTATACAACTTTAAAAAAAAAAGTTTCCAAAGAATTTATAGAGTGTTATAGCAATGAGTTATGGTTTTCAGAAGTTGGGACAACTAGAGCAAAAAAAGAAATTTCAAAAAAAAAGTTCCTTAAATCTCTAAATTTAGACCCTAAAAAAAAAATTGCATGTTTCTTTAATCATATATTATGGGATGCTACATTCTTTTGGGGCAAAGATTTATTTGATAGTTATCAAGATTGGTTAGTTGAATCAGTTAAAATGATGCATAAAAAAAAAGACATTAATTGGATTATAAAATGTCATCCTGCAAATGTTGTAAAAAATTTCAGAGATAATAGTAAAGTCTTTTCAGAGGAGAAGTTGTTGGAAAGCTATTTCAAAAACTTACCAAATAATATAAAAATAATTCCATCTGATTCTCAAATTTCAACATTTTCTATCTTAAAATTTATAGATTACTGTATCACCGTTAGAGGAACAATTGGAATTGAGGCTGCTTGTTTGGATATCCCGGTTATAACTGCCGGAACTGGTAGATATGAAGATTATGGATTTACACATAATTCGACCAGTAAAAATATTTACTTAAGTAAATTAAGAGGGATTGATAAACTTCCTAAGTTGAGTCAATCTCAACTTAATGCATTAGCTTTTGCATATGTTTCTCTGTTTACGAAACAAATTCAAACTAATGTAATAGATTTTAAATTCTTAAAAAACAAATCTGCAGATTTAAAAGTTACTGTTAACCATGATTTTGATGGTGAAGATATACAATTAATATCTAATTGGCTAGAATCAAATAATGAAGATCTACTTAATTAATTTATAATTTTATGTGTGGAATATCTGGTTTTTTAAACTTTAATCAAAAGTTAATTAAAAATGATCTTATTTCTTATGCAAATGAAATGAATAATAGCTTAAGAATGAGAGGCCCAGATTTTTCAGATTTCTGGTTAGAAAAAAATATCAATTTAGTTTTATGCCATACAAGATTATCAATAATTGACTTAGATAAAAGGGCTAACCAACCTATGATTAGTAAAAATAATAGGTTTGTAATTATACTAAATGGAGAGATTTATAATTTTTTATCTATAAAAAAAGACTTAATTAAATTAGGTATAAGTTTTAGAACTCAGGGTGACACTGAGGTATTATTGGAGGCAATAAGTCACTTTGGTATTGAAAAATCATTAAAATTAATTGAAGGAATGTTTTCTTTTGTATTATGGGATAAATATGAAAAGAAAATAATTTTGGTAAGAGATAGATTGGGAATTAAACCTTTATACTATTATTTTGATAAAGTTACTTTCGCATTTGCATCAGAAATTAAAGCTATAAGAAGGCTGGATTGGCTTGACTTTAGTTTAGATAGAAAATCAATTACATCCTATGTAAGACTAAATTATATACCAGCACCAAATTCCATTTACAAAAATATAAGGAAAGTTTTACCTGGAGAAATGATAACTGTTAACTTGGAAAAAAATATTAAGAAAAGGAAATATTGGTCATTCCAAAAACTAAGACCTTTCGATAAAAAAGATGTAAAGATTGACTATGAAAACAAATTGCATGATCTTCTAAGAAAGAAAATAAAAAGTCATTTAATTGCAGATGTACCAGTAGGTGTTTTTTTATCAGGAGGAGTTGACAGTTCTTTGATTACTTCAATTACGAATGAGGTATCAGAAAAAAAGATTGATACCTTCACAATTGGATTTGAGAATTCCTCATTTGATGAGGCAAAATATGCTAGAGAAGTTTCTAGACACCTTGGAACCAATCATAATGAGGTATATTTTAGCAATAATGTTTTTTTAGATTTAATTGAAAAAATTTCTGATGTTTATGATGAACCTTTTGCTGATTCTTCACAACTTCCAACTCTTTTATTGTCACAAATTACTCGAAAAAAGGTAAAAGTTGCAATATCAGGCGATGGAGCAGATGAACTCTTTGGTGGGTATTATCGCTATTTTATGGCAAATAGATTTAATAAACTAATTTTAGATTCACCAGTGTTTTTTAAAAATTTGATTTTTATAATAATAACAAAAACACCTAAATGGGTCTGGGAAAATATTGGTCGAATATTATCAAAAAAATATGGTAAGAGGCAATTTGCAGATAAGTTATTAAAGCTATCAAATGTAATTAAAGATTCAGATGAAAATTTATTTTATTTTAGATTAATTAGTAATATAAATAATCCTGAGGACTGTGTTTTAAATAAGAATGAAAGAAGTTTTATTATTTTTGATTCAATAATTCAGAGAGAGTTCCCAAACTTTATTGAAAGAATGCAATTAATTGATACACTAAAATATTTACCTGATGATATTCTCACAAAAGTTGATAGAGCATCAATGTATTATTCACTTGAGGTTAGAGTTCCATTCTTAGATCATGAAATTGGAGAGTTTTCAAAAAAGATTCCCTTGAATATGAAGATTCAAAATGGAAAAGGAAAAATAATTCTTAAAAAAATTCTAAAAAATTACTTGCCTGATAAACTTGTTGAGAGAGAGAAAATGGGTTTTGGGATTCCCTTAAATTTTTTGATAGAAAAAAAATTATCTAATTATATTGAGTCTCTTCTATATTCAAAAGAGATTCAAAATCAAGAAATTTTTGATATTAATTTCTACAAAACAAAATGGAATGAACACAAAACTAAAAAAAGAGATTGGAAGTTTCTTTTTTGGAACTTTTTTGTCTTTCAGAAGTGGTTTTCAAGATGGAACTCAGTTGGATGATTTATGGTTATTGGTAATGGATTAATAGCAAAAGCTTTTGATTTATATAAAAGTAATAAAAGTATTCTAATTTTTGCCTCAGGTGTTTCAAATTCTCTTGAACATCGGTTATCAGAATTTAAAAGGGAAGAAAATATTTTACTAGAAGTAATGGACAAGCATAGATCTGAAAAGTTTGTTTATTTTAGTTCATGTTATTTAAATGATCTAAAAGAAAAAGGAAAATATTTATTTCACAAAAAACGAATGGAAGAATTAGTAAAAAAGCAAAAAAATTTCTTAATTTTTCGCTTACCAATAGTTGTTGGAAATATGAGAAATAAAAAAGGTTTAATTAACCATATTCTTTATAAAATAATAAAAAAAAAAGAGTTATATATTTATAAAAAACTTAAAAGAAATTTAATTGGTATTGATGATGTTTATTATTTTACAAATAAAATTTTATTAGAAAATAAGATTAATAATAAAATCATTAATTTATCTTCAAAATACTCATGGCTAGTTCTAGATATAGTAAATGAGATTGAGCTTATTCTAAATAAAAAAGCAATTCTAAGATTTCTAGATAATAAGATTGAAAATATAGAAATTGATTTAAAAGATATTTATTCACTTGCTTTTAAAAATGATCTTTTTTGTGAAGATTATTATAAAAGAATTTTAAGAAAATATTTAAAATGAAGGGTATTATTTTAGCTGGAGGTTTGGGAAAAAGGTTATTTCCATTAACTCGTAATTTGTCAAAACAAATTCTTCCAATTTATGATAAGCCGATGATTTATTACCCATTGTCGGTTTTGATGCTTGCTAATATTAAAGATATAGCAATAATTGTAAAAAAAGAAGATTATAAAATGTTTAATGAGCTTCTCGGTAATGGTTCTTCATTAGGTATTAAAATTAAATATTTTATTCAAAAAAAACCTAATGGTTTGCCTGAAGCGTTTTTGATCTGTAAAAATTTTATAAAAAACCAAAAAGTAATGCTAATTCTGGGAGATAATATTTTCTACAGTAATGGGATTGTTGAAATTCTAGATAAAGCAAAAAAAAACGAAGGGGCTACAATATTTTCTTATCAAGTTAAAGATCCATCAAGATTTGGAATCCTAAACTTAAAGGGAAACAATAAGATTATGTCAATTGTTGAAAAACCGAAAAACTCAAAAAGTAATTTAGCAATAACAGGTATGTATTTTTTTGATGAAAATGTAAGTAAGTTTACAGAAAAATTAAATTTTTCAAGGAGAGGTGAGCTTGAGATTGTTGATCTTATAAATATTTATCTAAAAAAAAATATATTAAATCATTCAAGATTGGGTAGGGGATTTGCTTGGTTAGATACAGGAAATTTTGAATCGCTAATGGAAGCTGGAAAATTTATTGAAATTATTGAAAAAAGACAGGGTCTTAAAATTGGTTGTCTTGAAGAGATAGCCTTCAAGAAAAATTTTATAACAAAAAAACAGACTGTAGATCTTATGAATTCTTTTCCCGAAAGTGATTATAAAAATTATATAAGAAAGATTTTAAATGAATAAAAAAATTTTTATAACAGGAAGTTGTGGATTTATTGGGTATAACTTCTGGAAAAAATGTCAAAAACTTAATCTTGAAACTTTAAGTGTTGATAAACTTTCGTATTATTCTAATAAACAAGCATTTAAAGATTTAAGTAATGAGAAAAAAATTAAAAAAATTGATATTTCGAGCAATAAAATATTTAGATTAATAGAAAAGTTTTCTCCTGATGTTATTGTTAATTTTGCTGCCGAAAGTCATGTTGATAGATCAATTGAGCAGCCAGATATTTTTTTAAATTCAAATTATTTGGGAGTTTTTAATTTACTAATTTCTATACAAAAATTTATGAAAAAGAATAAAAAGAAAATTAAATTCATTCAAATTTCTACCGATGAGGTCTTTGGATCTTTGGGTAGAAATGATAAACCAAAGAAAGAAACAGACAACTACGAACCTTCCTCTCCATATTCAGCAACTAAAGCTGCCGCTGATTTATTGATTAAATCTTGGATAAAAACATATAAATTTCCTGCTATTATTGTACATCCCTCAAATAATTATGGTCCATGGCAATTTCCTGAAAAATTAATACCACTTTCTATACTAAAAATAATAAATAATCAAAAAGTTCCCGTTTATGGAAGTGGAAAAAATATAAGGGAATGGATTTTTGTTGATGATTGTGTCGAAGCAATATTAAAAGTCATTAATTATGGTGAAATTGGTGAATCCTATAATATTGGAAGTAGTGAACAGTATACTAATATTGAGATTATTAATCATTTGATAAAAAGATTAAAACCTAAGGGCTATGAAAATAGAAAAATCTTAAAATTTGTTGAAGATAGACCAGGACATGATTATAGGTATAACTTAAATATTTCCAAAATAAAAAAAAAATTAAAATGGACGCCTAAGATTTCATTAGAAAAAGGATTAGATTTAACCGTCGACTGGTATTTATCTAATTTAGATTGGCTTCAAAAAAATAGAAAAATTTATGGAGTTTCAAAAAGAATTGGTTTAGATAAACAATAAAATGTCCAATTATTTTTTCACTCTAGTAGATCATAATTTTGTTTTGCGTGCCTTAACACTTTATAAAAGTTTTAAAACTTTTAATAAAAAAAAAAAATTTATTATTGTTACTTTGGATGATAAGTCTTTTAAGCTTGTTAAAAAGTTCAAAGATGAAGATCTAATTTCTTTAAATGTGTTAGATTTTGATTTAAGACTTATAAAAAAAATTAAAGAAACAAAAACCTATAAAGAATACTGCTGGACAATGAAATCAATAGCATTTAGTTATATTCTTGATAATTTTAAAGGTATCACATGGTTATTTTATTTAGATTCTGACTCAATGGTTTTTTCTAAATTTCAATCTTTAAATGATCAAAAATTTGATGTTTTACTCACACCTCATAGACCATTAAATAATTTTTTTAAAAAAATTGTAAAAAAAGTCGGTAGATTCAATGCAGGTTTTTTGGGAATTAAAAATAATGTTAACGGAAGGAAAATTTTAAAGTATTGGAAAAAACGTTGTATAGAATCATGTTTAGAATTACCTGATAAAAATGAATATGGTGACCAAAAATATTTATCGGAAATACCAAAAAGATTTTTAAAAATTAATGTTAATCCAAATAGTGGTTTAAATGTTGCTCCGTGGAATTTGTGTGATGAAAAAAATATAATCAGTGATAAAAACTTACCAAAAAAATTAATTTTTTATCACATGCAAGGTTTCAAAATATATAATTTAAATATTTTTAATTTATATTCAGATGATTTTTTTGTATGCAAAAATGTATTTAAAAAAATATATCTTCCTTATATTAGTTTGTTAAAAAAGACTTACAATGAAATAAAAAAAAAAGATAATTCTTTTTTTCAAAGAAAAGAATTTAAAATAGATCTTAAGTTTTTAATAAAAAAAATAATTTTTGGTATTGGTAATTTTAAATTAAAGTTTTTCTATGAGAAATAAAATTCTAAGTAATTTTAAAAATATTTGGGTTGCTGGACATAACGGTATGGTTGGTTCAGCAATAGTAAGAAAGCTTGAGGAAAATAATGTAAATGTTTTGAAGGTTGATAAAAATTTACTTGATTTGAGAGATCAAGCAAAGGTTGAGAAATGGTTTGTCAAGAATAAACCTGATCTTATCTTCTCAGCAGCTGCAAAGGTTGGAGGTATATTAGCTAACAAGGAAAAGCCAGCTGAATTCATTTCAGATAACCTTTTAATTCAAAGTAATATTATTAATTGTTCTTTTAAATATGATGTTAATAAACTGGTTTTTCTTGGTTCATCTTGCATTTATCCAGTAAGTGAGAATCCTTTAAAAGAGTCTGATTTAATGAATGGAAAATTAGAAGAAACAAATATAGCTTATGCTATTGCAAAAATTGCTGGTATTGAGATGTGTAGATCGTTTAATAATCAATATAACTGTAATTACATATCTGTATTACCGTGTAATCTTTATGGTCCTAATGACAACTTTTCAAACGATGACAGTCATGTAATCCCTGCTCTTATTAGAAAGATTTACGAGGCAAAGAAAAAAAATGAAAATGAATGTTCTATCTGGGGAAGTGGTAAACCTTTAAGAGAATTCTTGTATGTTGATGATCTAGCTACTGGAGTTATTTTTTTAGCTGATAAATACGATAGTCCAGAACCAATAAATATAGGTTCTGGTGAAGAGTATTCTATAAAAGAAATTGCTTTAAAAATTAGTGAGATTATAGGTTATAAAGGTAATTTAGTATTCGACGAAAATTATCCAGATGGAGTGATGAGAAAAATTCTTGATTTAGAAAAAATTAATAAACTTGGTTGGAAACCAGAATTTAATTTGGATAAGAATCTACAAAAAACCTTTGATTGGTTTGTAAACAATAAAAATTTAAAATAATAATGAGAACTATTCATTTTATAGGTGGTGCTAGGCCTAACTTTATTAAAATTGCACCATTATTAAAGCTATTTGATAAAGAGAACTCATTCAATAATATTTTCATTAATACAGGTCAACACTATGATAAAACTCTTTCAGATAATATTATGAAAGATTTAGGTTTAAGAAAACCTAACTTAGACCTAAGAGTTGGTTCAGATAGTTCTGTCAATCAAATCTCATTAATAATGCAAAAATATGAAGAGATTTTAAAAAAAACAAAACCAGACTTGGTAATTGTTTTTGGAGACATTAATTCGACATTAGCTGGAGCACTGGCAGCAAAAAAAAATGGAATTAAGGTTGCTCATGTGGAAGCTGGTTTGCGATGCTATGATGATAACCTTCCTGAAGAAATTAATAGGCGTCTAACTGATTCAATTTCTGATATACTTTTTACTCCATCATTAAATGAAAATAAAAATTTAGAAAAAGAAAATATTAAAAAAAATGTTTTTTTTGTAGGAAATATTATGATTGATAGTTTAAAGTTTTTTTTTAGGACTAATAATGATATTTCAAAATATTCCGATATTGATGGTATAATTACATTTCATAGACCAGAGAATGTTGATAATTCAAAAAGGCTAAAAATAATTATTAGTAATATAAAGAAATGGACAAAAAAAAATAAAATTTTGTTTCCAATTCATCCTAGAACAAAAAAAAATCTTATCAAATTTAATTTATTTGAGGATTTGAAAAAAATTAATAACTTAGTCATAACCTTACCACTTTGTTATTCTGATTTTTTACTACAGTTAAAGAATTCAAAGTTCATAATTACAGACTCAGGTGGAGTCCAAGAGGAATCATCATTTCTCCAAATTCCATGTTTTACTCTAAGAAAAAATACTGAAAGGCCTATTACAATTTCAATGGGTACTAATAGATTAGTCAAACTTGGTTCAATTAAATTACCAAGTAAATCCAAACCTTCTAAAATAAAAAAGATTCCAAAGTGGGACGGAAAAACATCTGAAAGAATACTCAAAATCTTAAAAGAATTTATCTAAAATGAGAGGAAAATTACCAAAAGTTTTAATAATCAGTGAATTTTTTTTTGGAGAAAGAACAGGTGGAGGAATTCTTCTTAAAAATTTATTTCAAGACTACCCTGAAGATAAAATTTTTATAGTTCATGAAGAAACTGATATAATAGGTAATCATAAAGTAAAGTCTTTTTCTTTGAAATCAAAAAATAAACTGGGTATCTTGCTAAAGAAAATTCTTCCAGGAAGATTTATTCAAATATTAATAAGGATTAAAAACTTACAATTATTCAATAAAAAAAAAAAAATAACCAACTACTTATCAAAGAAATAGAAAATTTTAATCCAGAAATTATATATACAATTCTTGGTAACTATAACTTAATGTGTTTAATTAAAGATATAAAGTTAAAGTATGATCTTCCAATTATGACGCATATTATGGATAATATGCCTGCAACATTTAGTAAAAAAAACTCTAATGAATTTAACCTTTTTAAATTTTTTATTAATAACTCAAAAACTAGGATTGCTATAAATTCAAAAATGGCAGATGTTTTTTCAAAAAAGTTCAAACATAAATTTGAAGTCATTCATAATGGTATCGATAAAAAAAAAATACAAAAAATAAAACAAAATAAAAATTTTAAGGTTTTAACATATATCGGTTCAGTTTTTAAAAATGCACAACTAGACTCACTTGTAAAAATTTCAATGGCTGTAAATTCATTAAATAACAAAAAAAATAACCTAAAATGTTTTTTTTATTTTCCTGAAAGTCAGAAAAATTTATATTATTCCTATTTCCCAAAAAGTAAAAACATTTGTATATACTCTCATAATCTTAATGATAAAGAATATTTTAAGGTTATAAGCGAGAGTGACTTATTAATTTTAGCCTCAAATTTTGATGATCAATCCATTGAATATTATAAATATTCATGGCCTGCAAAAATGGGTACTTACCTTATGTCAAAAGTACCCATTTTTATAAGTGGACCCAAGAAGATATATTTTATTGATAATGCTATAAAAAAATTCTGGGCTTTTGTTGATAGTTCTGATTCGATTAATAGTTTAGAAACCTCAGTTGAAAAAATTCTTTATGATTTAGATTTAAGAAAAAAAGTTGTAGATAATGCTATTATAATGTCAAAAGATTTTGAGATGGTAAAAATTAAACAAAAGTTTATTGATTTAATTATTAAAACAGCAAAAGAATGAAGCAGATTTTTTTATCACAAAAAGGAATAGAAGTCTTAGATGTGCCAATACCAAAAATTGGAGAAAAAGAATTATTAGTTAAAAATTATTTCTCTTGTATTTCACCAGGAACTGAATTAGCAGGTTTTAAATCTATAACACAAAGTCCTTTAACCAAGATTCTTAAAAAACCTAAATTAATAAAAAGTTTATTTAACACAATTATCAAATCAGGGGTAAATAACACTTCAAGAATTATTAAAAAAAAATTAAATTCCTATTTTGAACTTGGTTATTCTTCCGCGGGAATTGTTGAAAAAGTTGGTTCAAAAGTCAAAAATTTTAGGAAGGGTGATTATGTTGCGTGTAGCGGTGGTGGATATGCTTCGCATGCTGAGGTGGTTAGTATTCCTGAGAATCTTGCTGTCAGAGTTTCAAATTTTAAAAATCTAATTTTTTATTCTTCAGTTGCCCTCGGTTCCATTTCATTACAAAGTATCAGAAGATTATCTCCGACAATAGGAGAGTCATTTGTAGTTGTTGGTCTTGGTTTTATTGGACAAATAACAATGCAAATTCTTGCAGCTAATGGAACTAATGTTTATGGCATTGATCCTAATTTAGATTTTATATCAAAAGCAAAAAAAAATGGTTTTAATAATGTTTTTTTATCCTTTGATGCCTTAAAAAGAAAACTACCACCACAAATTTCTAATCACGGTTTTGATGGGGCAATAATAACTGCATCAAATAAGTCCAACGATATTCTATCTAATACATTTTCGATATGCAGAAAAAAATCAAGAGTTGTTATTGTTGGTGATGTTGGGCTCTATATTTATAGAGATGATATTTATAAAAAAGAAATAGATTTTCTAATATCTTCTTCATACGGACCAGGGAGATATGATCATAATTATGAAGTGGAGGGAGTAGATTATCCAATAGAGTATGTAAGATGGACATTAAATAGAAATATGCAAACTTATATTGATTTAATAGATAAAAAAAAAATAAATTTATCAAACCTTATTGAAAAAGAAGAAAAAATTGAAGATGCAAAAAAACTATATAAACAATTTACTGAATTAAAAAGACCAGTTTCTGCAGTAATAAAATATAACAAAAAAATTATTTCTAAGGTTCAAGATAAGAAGTTTATTCTCAATGTAAAAAAAGACAAATTTCTCTCGGCAATTGTAGGTATTGGTGGGTTTTCTGAGGAAGTTTTAATACCTAATCTAAAAAAACTTAAGAAATTTAATGATACAAAAGTTTTCTGTGTTAATAAACCAGTATCCGTAATAAATACGCAAAAAAATTACAATGATATTTATGTAACAAATAAGTACGACGAAATTTTAAAAAATAAAGATATCAATTTAATCTTTATTACAACCAGGCATAATCTTCATTTTCCAATGATAATTGAAGCATTAAAAAAAGGAAAAAATGTATTTTGTGAAAAACCTCTATGTCTTTCTTCAAATGAACTTAATATTATTACAAAATTTTATTCTAGTCCTTCTCCCAAACCAGTTTTAATTACTGGATTTAACAGAAGATTTTCAGAATCAGCTAAATTTATGAAAAATTTTATTGAGAATGAAAATACACCAGTTTTTTTAAACTACACCGTGAATGCTGATCAATTGCCTAGTGATTCTTGGATTTATGGGAAAGAAGGAGGAGGAAGAAATATAGGAGAGGCTTGTCATTTTTATGATTTAATTTTGTATTTAATTAACACAAATTATCTTGAAGTTAATGCTAGTTCTATGTTTGATAAAGAAAAATCTTATGTTCACAAAACAGATAATTTTTTTGTAAATATTAAGTTTTCAAATGGAAGTGTTGCTCAGTTAAACTACCTTACAAATGGAGTAAAAAGAAAAATAAAAGAACTTATTGAGATTAGAGGACTAAATAAAACTTTAATAAATACTGATTTTAAACAGATAAAAATTTTAGAAAATAATAAAGAAAAAATAATTTACTCAAGTGATAAGACAGATAAAGGTTATTTCGAACAATATGAAGGTTTTTTCAATTGTTTAAATAATAAAACCTTTTCGATACCTATAGAAGAACAAATTAACGCGATGGACCTTTCTTTTAAAGTTGAGGAACAAATCTAATGTGTGGTATTTCAGGTATTTTTTTTTTTAAAGGAGAAAAAAAAGTTAAAAGAAAATATTTAGATAGGATGAATGATATACTTAATCACAGGGGTCCAGATGGAAATGGAAATTGGATTTCTTCTACTAAAAATGTTGGGTTTGGACATACAAGATTATCCATTCTAGATTTAACCTCATCTGCAAATCAACCATTCATTGATAAGACAAAAAACTACATAATTACTTTTAATGGTGAAATTTACAACTTTAAAGATATAAAAAAAATACTTCTTAAAAAAGGTTATAGTTTTAAGACAAAAAACTCTGATACGGAGGTTTTGCTTTTATCATACATTGAATGGGGATTAAAATGTGTGGAAAAATTTAGAGGTATGTTTGCTTTTGCAATTTGGGATAACATAAAAAAAAAAGTTTTTTTAGTTAGGGATAGAGTTGGTGTTAAGCCTTTATATTATAAATTAGACTCAGAAAAATTAATTTTCTCCTCAGAAATAAAAGCTATTTTACTTGATCCAGATTATATTCCTGAAATTGATGAAGAAAGTATGTATCATTACTTAACTTTCATT
>MDTA01040843.1_pt1 | contig 17445 bp, 20 predicted proteins | sample 811151 | NCBI WGS metagenome assembly MDTA01 (sample SAMN05326648, study PRJNA326480) | marine metagenome | isolation source: seawater | place: Indian Ocean: South | collected 2010
CTAGCACCATGTCGGGAAACTCTCTCTCAGACTTGTTCACCCAACCAATAAGGCTCAAAGCTACTCGGCACTTAGAGGGTAGGAATGAACGAGGCACACTCCCCTTTATTTGGCAGGACTTATTGGACAACGGAGAAGTGAACCCTCGGACTCATAGGCTTCTCAGAAATGCGTACTTAGAAGACAAGTTCGATCAAAAAACTTTCATCAGAGCAGGCAGGTTGTCGGGTCAAATGGTTACTCAGTTTCGACCCTCAGTAGCAAAGGCTCTATACGATCTATTTGACGCTCAGAATATACTAGACCCATCAGCAGGTTGGGGTGATCGCTTAGTGGGTTTCCTAGCAAGTGGGGCAAAGAGCTACATAGGGATTGACCCTAACACACAGCTACATCAACCGTATGATGAAATACACAAGTTCTATGACCCTAGCCGATCAGTGCAAACGATCTGTCTGCCCTCTGAAGACGTAGATTACTCTGAGCTTGAATATGACTTTGTGTTTACCTCACCACCCTATTTCAACGTAGAGCTTTACTGCAACGAAGACACTCAATCTATTGAGAGATACAAAGATTTTGAAGTGTGGAAAGAGAACTATTTATTCGCCACATTAGAAAGCGTTTACAAACATCTAAAAGTCGGAGGGAGAATAGCCCTCAATATCTGCGACAACCCTAAACTTAAAGTTACTGAAGACCTCATTATTTTCATGGACTCTTTAGGGGCTACCTATGAGGGTATTGTTGGGTATGAAATAAACATCAGACCTGGCGCTGTCCGTCAAGATCATGGTTCGGAAAAAAGAGGAGAGCCTATTCTGATATGGAGTAAGGGGGAAGCTCCCGAACCTAAATGGACACAAGATAATTTCTTTGGGGTTTAAGAAATGGATTTATTTGATTACAAAAAAATAGGGGGGCAAACGCTCACCTCAAAAGTAGAAGTTGAACCCATAGTTGAAAAACTAGCTGAGGTTTCCGACTACAAGTTTAACGGGGAAAGCTCATTCAAAGTACCTAGCTTTGAAGTGCCTCAAAATTTCTCACTTGGAGTCATTTATGGACCAAGTGGCTCAGGGAAGTCCACTCTTCTTAAAGAGTTCTCAAACAGCTTTGAAACGAGTCCTCTTTGGGACGGAAATAAAGCCATCGCTTCCCAAGTTGACCCGAACCTACTTATGAGACTAGGGCTATCTTCTATCCCCTCTCTGTGCAGACCTTATCATGTTCTAAGTACAGGGGAGAAACATAGGGCAAACATCGCTAAGACTCTAAAAGATGGGTGCGTAATAGACGAGTTTACTTCCGTATGTAATAGAGATTTAGCTCAATCTATTTCTGTAGGTGTCCGAAATGTGATTGACCACTATGGATATAAGAATGTAGTCATCGCTACCTGCCACGAAGATGTTATTAATTGGTTAGAGCCTGATTGGGTGGCTAACACATTAACGAGACGGCTCGTAGAAGGGAGGTCGGAAAGGCTCTCTTCAGATTTTAGAGTCCTACCTTGCTCAGTCAAAGCGTGGTCAGTCTTCAGCGACCATCACTATCTAAGCTCGGAGATAAACAAGTCTGCTCATTGTTGGCTCTTAGTTAATGAGAACAACACGATCTGTGGGTTTGGCTCTGCGATACCTTTCCCAAGTAGAGACTTAAGAAATGCTTGGAGAGAACATAGGACTGTCATCTTACCCGACTTCCAAGGCATGGGGCTAGGGTCTAGGTTGTCTAACATAGTTGCTAAGATGTTTTACGACAGAGGTTGCCGTTATTTCTCTAAAACTGCGCACCCAAAATTAGGAGAGCATAGAAATAACTCTGACCTTTGGAAGCCTACAAGCATGAACAAAGTCAGCAGGAAAAGCTCTTATGAGGGTATGTCCGAAATGAAAAACAGCCATAGAGGAGCTTACACTAGCTTTGACTATGAAGCCCACGCTCACCGACTCTGTTATTCTCACGAGTACATTGGAGATGGAACAAGAATACTAAAAGGGCAAGAGGACAAGCCCAAGCTACAAGATAACTTCTTTGGAGTTTAAGAAATGGAAAATCAAATCTTCAATGAGTCCTGTTTGGACACTATGAGCAGAATGAAAGATAGCTCGATAGATTTAGTAGTTACTAGCCCACCTTATTTTAATGCTAGAGAATACTCTCAATATGAAACTGTGAAAAGCTACATGGACACCATGAGAAATATATTTACAGAAGTCGAGAGAACTCTTAAAGAGTGTCGATTTTGTGTAATCAACATATCTCCCGTCATTGTAGCTAGAGAGAGCAGAAATAAAGAAAGCAGTCGCATACCTCTCCCATATTACTTTGTACCTATGATGGAAGAAATAGGGTTTAAGTTTATGGAAGACATCATTTGGGTCAAACCCGAAGGTGCGGTTTTCAACAGATCAGGTCGATCTTTTTCTCTTAATAGAAGACCTTACACCTACAAACCAAATATCGTTACCGAGTACATATTAGTATTCAAAACTAATTCAAGTAAGAATATAGAACACTATACGAAAGAGGGTTCAAAGATTAGTGAGTATTTCGAGCGAACTAATGTTTGGAAAATGAACCCCGAAACACATAGCAAACATTCAGCACCTTTTCCTGAAGAACTACCTGCTAAAGTTATTTCTTATTATTCTTATGAAGAAGATGTAGTTTATGACCCGTTCTTAGGAAGTGGAACTACGGCTAAGGTCGCTAAAGAAATGAATAGAAAATACATAGGGTCGGAGATTCACGAAGATTATTTTAAGATGGCTCAAAAGAGAATAAATCAAACACAGGAGTACCTATTTTGATGGAAAATCAAATCTTCAATGAGTCCTGCTTAGACACAATGAACCGAATGGAAGACAACTCAATAGACCTAGTAGTTACTAGCCCTCCCTACGACAACCTCAGAACCTACAATAGTGATGTTGATCAGACGTGGGGTGAGTCTGTTTGGAAACCGATTATCTCAGAGTTATGTAGAGTCATTAAAGAAGGAGGGGTTATTGTGTGGGTGGTCGGAGACGCTACGATTAATGGCTCAGAAACAGGAAGCTCATTTAAGCAAGCTCTCTATTTCAAAGAGTGTGGACTTAACTTGCATGACACTATGATATATGAGAAGTCAGGCTCTAGTATGCCCTCTCCAAACAGGTATCTCTCTTGTTTTGAATATATGTTTGTATTCTCAAAAGACAAGCCTGCTACATACAACTTGATAGAGGATAGACTGAATAGATTCCCTGTTAGATGGGGAGGAGGTAAGAAAGTAAGAAATAAGAAAGGTGAGTTTTCTTATAGAAAAAATTTAGAGCCGAAAAAGTATGGGCGCAGGTTTAATATTTGGAGATTTATTGTAGGTGGAGGGTACGGGCAATCTGATAGCATAGCCTATAAACACCCTGCTACATTTCCCGAAAACCTAGCCCATGATCACATCATTTCTTGGTCTAATCAGGGGGACTTGGTTTATGACCCATTCTTAGGAAGTGGGACAACGGCTAAGATGGCTAAAACAACCCACAGGAAATACATAGGGTCAGAAATTAACGAAGACTATTTCAAGATCGCTCAAAAAAGATTGAGTCAAACACAGGAGTACCTATTTTGATGGAAAATCAAATATTTAATGAGTCCTGTTTGGACACCATGAGCCGAATGGAAGACAACTCGATTGACCTAATAGTTACTAGTCCTCCCTACGATAATCTCAGAGCTTACGATAGTGGTGTTGATCAAACATGGGGTGAGTCTGTTTGGAAACCGATTATCTCAGAGTTATGTAGAGTCATCAAAGAGGGTGGGGCTATCGTTTGGGTAGTTGGAGACGCTACGATTAATGGGAGTGAGACAGGCACTAGCTTCAAACAAGCTCTCTATTTCAAAGAGTGTGGGCTTAACTTACATGACACTATGATTTGGGAAAAAGCAAACCCAATACCTCAGATTTATAGGAAGAGATACACTAACCTCTTTGAGTATATGTTTGTATTCTCTAAAGGAACATTGACTACCCACAACCCAATTAGAATACCTTGTGAGAATGCAGGATTATCTTTAAAAGGAACTACCTATAAAAATTTCTCAAAGTCAGAGCAAATAAGAAGTAAGAAAGCAAGTCCCGTAAAAGAAGACAAGTTAAAGGGAAACATTTGGAAATTTGTCGTAGGCAAAAAGAAAGAAGACCAAGAGTCTAAAGGACATACAGCCCCGTTCCCTTGCGACCTAGCTCACGACCACATCATTTCTTGGTCTAACGAGGGAGACATAGTTTATGACCCATTCTTAGGAAGTGGGACAACAGCTAAGATGGCTAAAACAACCCACAGGAAATACATTGGGTCAGAGATTAACGAAGACTATTTCAAGATTGCCCAAAAGAGATTAAGCCAAACACAGGAGTACCTATTTTGATGTTATTTGAGGAACTTAAATTTGACGCTGTTTCGTTTTACGAGACATTCACGCCTATTAAGAAAGAGGTCAATGTACCCTCAAACCTAGTACCTTTCGTAAAGGCAATGTCAGACCACCATAGTCTCGATCTATCTATTTCCGAGTCTAACCCTATCTCGTCTGAAGAGAAGTTTGAGCTAGATGAAGAGAAATGTATCGTACTATTCTCAAGTGGGATTGACAGCACTTGGTCGCTCACTCATGCTCTCGATAATGGATATACACTCTACCCTGTCTTCATAGACGGATTGAACCCTGCTACGAATAGCAGAGAAAAAAAAGCAGGGCTTCAGATTTGTGAAGCACTAGGGTTAGAAATGCATATTTTCAAACACTTCTCACAGCTTAAAAAGCTTCATAGGAGTAAAGACAATATGATAGAGACTCCCGAAAGTCTTGCCAAGCTCCAATATGCGCTTATGTTATGTAAAGACTTAATTCGTAAAGAACGTATAGGGTCTGTCCTCGTTACTGTAGACGAAGACAACGTGATTTTCCACAACCCGAACTCAATGTCAGACGAGAATGACGAAGAACTCGATTGGTTCTCAGACACCGAAGAGTCTATGGCGACATTTCTTCCATTCTTATCGAGCTATGTAGGAGGTGAAGTAAAGGGTCTTTACCCGACATTACCAAAGTCAAAGAAGCTCAAAACACTCATAGAGAAAGATTTGTTTGAATTGACTTGTTCTTGTGTTTTGAACCCGATGTTTTTTGCAGGACATCGAAAGAAACCTTATGCTCCGAAACATGAAAATATGTGCGGAGTTTGTTGGAAATGTAAAGAGAACCTAAAGTTCTTAAAAGAAGTAGGAGAAGAAGCACCATGTTAGAAATGAAAATTGGACACTTAATAAGAGAGGGAAAAACCGTAGCTTGCAGTCCCTCTCAAAAAATGAAACTGAAAATTAGACCTGAATACTTAAATTTAATCATCACAAGCCCCAAGAACATACCCAAAGGAAAAGAGGTTGTATTTGTAGGAGAAATGAATGATGAAGAGCGAAGGATATGGAAATCTTACTTGGAGGCAAATCCGACCATTTGGACTACTTCCTAGAAAGTACATCACCCCTCTTCTTAATCAAGACCCCGAAGCGATTGCTTTCGCTAAAGATTGGATAGACAGAAATGGTCGGATTATCCTCTTCACGCAAGGCAAAGCTAAAGGGTGGGAAAAGGTTTGGGTTAGTGATGAGGGTGTCATTTATATGGACGATGAAGATTACGACCCTACCATTTCTGAACTTGACACTCGACTGCGCCAAGTCGAAGCTCCTGACAGCTTACTTGGAGAGGGTGTGGGGTTAAAAACCAAACTTTCATACTTAAAAAAACACGAAAGACCCCTTTAAGTGGGTATAACCAAGATAACCCTCACTAACGAGGGCTACAAACTAACCTCCAAAGGAGACAAAGCATGAGTATTGAAACCAAGCTCAAGAATATTTCTGATCTTCTCTCTAGCGCAGAAGTCGTTTCAGACGCAACAAAGATCGACTCTAAGCAAAATCGTGCCGCCGCTACCCGTGTTCGCAAGATTTTCAAGCAAGCGATGGACGAGCTTAAGGCTCTCCGTGTTGACGCTCTTGAGGCGACTCGTAAAGAGGACTAAACTTATTTAAGATTGTTTCTTTATACTTTCTGTGTGGTGGTACTGATATAAGTACACTTGAGCCAAATTAACACCATGCAGAAAGATAAAAGAAATGAGAACACTCACAGCAAGAGTAGCTACTAAGTACATTAAAAAGTCATCTGACAATCTTGAGTTGCATATCTATGACTTTGATGGGAACTTATTTAGAAGCCCTGAACCTCCTGAATGGTGGGATAAGAAGAAGCTAGGTGGGTGGTATTCCTCAGAGGTTTCTTTGGGCAGACCCTTTATCTCTGACGTACCTCCATCTAACGCTTGGGTAGACAGTGTTGTGAGAGAAGCTAAGGCTTCAATCGCAAACCCGAACGTATGGGCTATCATGTGTACGGGTCGAGTAGCCAAAGGCGCAATGAGATACCGTGTCGCAGAGCTTCTTAGAGTTAAAGGCTTAGACTTTGATGAGGTGTATCTAAACGACATGGGTACTAAGACAGCACCTTACAAACAAAAAGTTACCGCAAATATCATTAAAAGATTACCTCAGATTAGTGGGATTCAAATTTGGGAAGATACCAAAGAGAATGTCGAAGCTGTAAAGAGGGTTGCTGATATGAATGGCTTAGACTTCCAAGGCCATTTGATAAACCCAAAGCTTTACTCTACAGATCACATTGAACTTGGAGACTACCTTCGTTTTCTCTACGAAAACGGTGAAATCTCAGAGTCAAAGTATGACCAACTGTATGTGCAATACTACGGTGAATACTGATGAGAAATAAACTTGCTTCAAAAATAGCTCAACGCTATATAGACGAGCAGAAAGTCGTCAAAGTCATGGAAGAAATGTTCCCTACATTCTTCGCTCAGATTGACCCTTACGACAGAAAGCTCTGTTCTTTAAAGCTCTTTGAGTCTCTCAAAGAGTTGCTCTTTGACCTCAAGTCAAATGAAAGCTACGCATTCGACATTTCTGAGGTAGTTGAAAAGCTACTCTCGAAAGTTGTTTATGAGAAACCTTACACCCAACAAGCGAGCAATTTGCTCTTGTTAGACGTAAGTGAAATGTTCTCAGAAATGAAAGAAGAAGAGAGGCAAAACCTCATCTCCCTTTTATCTTGAGAGCCTCTTGATGTCAGAAAGCATTTGTTCTTTCATCAAGTCGTGGTTTACATTTCCTATATCTAAAGCCCGACCTTCAGTTATTGCCAAGACCCCACCAAAGTGCTTCTCATACTTAATAACTTCGCCATTATCTAAGTAAATGAAAACAGTAGGATAACCTGAAAGGTTCTTTTTGAGTTCTACATTATCAACAGTTCGCTTACTTAGCATGGTGGAAGCAAGGTCATAAATATAACCAATGTTGACAGACTCTAGGCGAGCGATTCTTATTTCTAAGTCTCTAAGGACTTCTGAAGCTCTACGATTTCTCCTACCCATAAGACGATCTTCAAGGTCTTGGATATGATGTGCGTGTTCTTCTCTTAAACGCTCTTTCTCTCTGATACGCTCACGAAGTTGATCTTTCCTATCTTCACGCCTACGCTTAGGCTCGAAAAAACGCAGATCGTCAAGAGCCTCTTCTGTTCTTCTTATTTCTTCCTCTACAAGATCAGGTGGGAGTTTCATAATAGCCTTAACATTAGGCTTCTGTTCTACACCTGCTAACTCGTAGTATTCTTGAAGTTTTTTATAGAGTTCGATTCTCATACTTGCAACACGCTTCATTCTTCAAACCCTTACTTACAAAGTGAAAGTTGAAGATCAAGGTAGCGTGAAAGACTCTTTAGCTCTTTTACAATCTTGTTCGGGTCGTTCTTGAAGCGTCTATTCGTACCACGAAGTCTCTCAAGAGGTGGTCGAAGCTTACTCTGAACTTCCATAGCCATAGACTCACCAAGATCAGCAGTCATAGCAAAGGCTTCTTCTAGGTCTTGGATAAGGTCTTGACCGAAATGCCCTGCCTGTGCGTCAAGAACAGCGTCAGCTAATGCACGATTGAGCTTCCTAAGAACAGGGAGACATACAGTTACTTCTTGGTTTCTCCAAGAACCTGCACTTGACTCAAGACCTACAGGGTACTGACCTAATGGGAGTTTACGCCCATCGGGTGATCTGTGGTAATCACCAAAGGCTGACTTATAGCCTTTCTTAGTCTTACTGCGCTCGATCTTTGCAAGCTCTGCTTTCGCACCTGCTAAGTTACGGAAATACTCTTCTCTCTGCTGAAAGCGAGGTCCAAGTCTACCCCATCTCTTGATCAAAGTATAACCACCAATATTCTGAGGAGATTGAACAATCAATAGCTCATAATATTTCGACTGATTTCTACCCTCATCAATCTTGTAAAGCATTGCCGCTTCACCCTCACGAACTTTAGCTTTAGTAAGACCCTCACTCATAAGATAAGGTTTACCTGCCGCAACTCGATCATTGAATGAAGCAGTACGAGTAAAAGAATCACTAGCCTGTCTCTCAAGACGAGCAACTCTGATCTCTAGTTCTCTTAGCATTTCTGAAGCTGTTCTTCTCATTTCTATTACCTCTTTGAAGCCATGTAGTAAGTGTTAATCAAGGCACGAGCAATCACTCTGTCTTTTTCTTTCTCGCCCTCAGAAAGAGAACGATAAGGAGCGTCTGCTAAAGCGATACGATTGTCTCGCTTTTCAGGCTGTGTCTGATAACGAGGGTCATCGACATTGTAAGCCGCATAACTCCACCCGTCATGTACTGCGTCAGCAACCATTTCAATCAGATCAGAATCATCGGGGTCAGACAGAACAAGGTCAATGTTCTCTTGGATAGCGTTCAAAGCGTAAAGGCTTGAATACTTGTTCGCCTCATAACCGAAAGTATTAGGCTTACTCAGACCATACCCATACTCTCGGTCAAGAGCCTTGTCTGAAATAGAAGTCGCTCTTTTAAGATCAACTAAACCTCTATATCTTGGAGGTCTAGGGATTGATCGAGCGATTTTTTTACGGCTCTCAAGGCGAGCTACTCTTATTTCTAAGTCTCTAAGGACTTCTGACGCTAATCGTTTCATTTTCATTTCCTCATGGGCTGTAGTTAAATTGGACAACGGCAAAGTGCTTCCTACCGATGATTTCTTTAGGAGATAAGTCTGTTCTACGAATAGTCCATTCTATGTAGTAGTCTCCCGAAAGAAACTCTGTGCTAAGAGTTTCGCCTACATAATAACTTCCCATAGATAATCTAAAAGGAATTCTATCCCCTAAACCAACTCTATAATAACCTCTAGTCTCAGTTAATCTGTAGAACTCATAGGAAATAAAATAAGGGTCAAAAGGAACTCCATTTTCGTCTGCAAGAGTTACAGGCAAATCGTTAGGTCCAAGCATATCAAGTTGCTTAAATAATACACTCATTTCTTAGACCTCACAGAGACACGTTAAGTCGTTGGGTAGTGATTGACTTCTCTATCTGTAATACCTGTTCCGCTATAAGCGCAGTTCCGTCAGCGACTAAAGTTGCTTGGAATAGAGCATATAAGACTTGACCTGCGGTTCCTTCAGGTATCTCATAGCGAGCCACAAATCGATAATCATGGTCTGTTGGAGACATTGGAGCAACGGCTTGAACCTCGGTACGGACTGCGCCCTCATACTTAAAAATGCTGTACTGAACATCTTGAACTACCAAAGGTCTTCCTATTTCATCAGCCCAAGAAATTTGTAGTGGGTGAGAGTCTCCCTCTCTCGCTTTAGTCGTATATATAATCATTCTAAGCCCCTTTTTTAAAACGTGTCCAAACACACAGGAGATAAAATGACTACAACTGAAAAGTCAGATCACATTTCTAAGCAAATACTCCAAGCAAGGGAGTATGGTATTAATCTTCAACTTGATCGCAAGACCCTTGTAGGGCTTGAGTATCAACTCGTTCTTAAAGAGTATCAATTCCCCGATGACGTTTACATTTACTGCAACTTCAAAGAGGGGTACTCAATCAAAGTCCCTGCCTTTGAGATCGAGACAGAAGACTTTGACTCAATCATTTCCACACTTCGAGAAATGTACCAAGACTTAATTTAGAGCCTGACCTTCTCTTCAAAGTTGTGGTAATCTTGTGCTGACTCAAAAGCTTTAGAGTCATACCCTCGACCATAAGCGAAATAGCGATGGAGGTCTTGGAGAAGAGCGTGAGCGTGTGAGATTTTGTCCTCAACCCAATCGTCAAGCTCTTTGACATTTTCCTCATGTCCAATCATGTTATCAATCGAGTCTAAGAACGTATACATTTCGTGAACATTCTGAAGACTCATATATGACCCATGATGATGATCAGCTTCTTTAGAAAGGTATCGGGAAGCTACTTTTGTAGCGAGCTTATTTCTTTCGTTACTCATTAGTAATTTCCTTTGTCGTGCATACGAATACGATAAATACCCTCAGAAATGTCTCCAACACCTTCTTCTACGAAGCCGTCATGGAGTCTCTCAACGAGTTTGTAAATCTTATTGATAACAAACAAGAGGTCTTGATACTCAATGTATTCATAAGAACCAATCTGATCTTCGTCGTCTTTGTCATAAACGAGACTCCTGTCCCACTGAAGAACAATGCTTGAAACTTCATAATCAAAATCAAGTTCTACGTCGAAAGGCGTGTCGGTTAGCTTTTTGATTTCTCTTTCAACTTTTCTCAAGATTGAAGAAGAAGCTGTACGATTAAGACCTATATCGTCAATCAGATTGTAGCGAGCTTTCTTGGAGACAGAATCCACTACCTCATCTTTCTCGTCTTGAAGATCGTCTACTCTTTCTTCAAGCTCTTTGATCTTGTCTTCCGTTTCCTGTTGCTCTTCGTCAAGCTCTTGGAAATCATCAGAACTCATAGCTTTCGCACGATTCTTAACAACGTCTTTATTTATTTCTGTTTGACGGTCGAACTCTTCCCCTGCTGCGGGGTTGTCTTCTTTCCATTTCTCGAATTCTTCTCTGCCTTTTTCCCCTTTAGAGAAACGAGCTGACTTATGCATATCTATTTCAGAATCAAAGTCCTCTACAAATCTGCCTGAGAACTCTTCCTCGTCAACGAGATCATCTACAATCTCGTCTACCTCAGATAAGTCTTCCTGTAAGTCGTCTACAATCTCGTCTATTTCAGTGAGGTCTGAAGACTTCTTGTAATACTCATTCTCAGAAATAAATCCGTCATCATCAAGGTCGATTTCATCAAACCCCTCAGACCATTCATCTCTCGAAATGACACCATCACCGTCTTCGTCAAGAAGGTCAAAGTTCGGGTTGTCCCACTCGTCTCCCTGTAGGAAGCCTGAGTTGTCAGAATCAAGTCCGTCAAAACCCTCTTCCCATTCTTCAGGAGAAATACGACCATCACCGTCTTCATCCATGTCTAGGAATGAATTAGCGTGTCTCTCACCGTAGTCATAGCTAGAACGCAGTGGCTGTGAAAGTGAAGAAGCTCGCTTAGAAATGAAATCTGAAGCGATCTTGTCAAATATGTCCCCGTTGTTTGAGGGTGCTGAAGTCTTCTCTGAGATAAAGTCAGAGGCGATTTTATCGAAGATGTCTGACATGACTGATGTCCTTTTAAGTTTTGAAAGAGTACAAAGCCTCTGAGTTATAAAGTAGCTACAACTACTTTGGAAGAATAGGTACTTTAATCGTACCTCTACGGAGAGTTCTAGGTTTATCCATAGCACTTGCGTACTTAGACGCTACTCGGTCAATCATACTAGCAGTTCGCTGAATCTTAGCACTCGCCATCACCTGCCTACCATCAGGTGTTATTTCCTTATCTAACATAAGAGCGGGTCTACGAACTAAATAGTTAGGCCATTTTTCAAACCACTTAGAATAGAACTCATCTTCTCCTACCTCACGAGTCGTTTTATCGGGGTTAGGTATGTTCGGGTCTGCTATGTGAACGATGTAGCTCCCTCGCTCTCCCGTTACGTCAAAGATAAGACTAGCATGACTCCAATCCCTACCTTCGGGATTCCAAGCAATGAGGACAGGCTTGCCTTGATCAGTCCATTCCTTTACTTGAGTGAGCGTTGCAGGAGTGGTGAGAGTAGCCCTTATTCCAAAATACTGAGCGCAGGCCAAAACTTCTTCCCATCTAGCCCCCTGCATAGGTTTCGCCCCAATCACTTTGTTCACTTGTTCTTCTGAACACTTCACACCTAGTGCGTTAAGTGCCATGCAAGTTGAGGTAGTAACACAGGTAAACTGCGTACTCTGACGAATGGGGTTTACATTCGCTTTAGCTAATCTTCTCATAACATTTCTCCTACTATTATTAACTCATACTTAACATAGATAATCTACAAGTCTGATATAGAGACAAGGAAAGGAGGTCTAATGAACGAACAAAAGACTGCTTGTGAGGCAATACTAAAAGAACTTAAGTCAGACCTAGCAAAGAAAGGGTCAAGGCGCAAAAAGATTGACCATTGGAAGCCTTTTGCTTGCCAAGCGATAGGTATTTCTAAAATGGGGTCTGCACGATGGCTAATGATCGTCAACTACGGAGTCCAAAAGAATTACTTCAAGATCGAAGAATATAAGGGCAAAGAAACACTTGTACCCTTTGAGACTCCGACTCAGACTGACATTATGAGCTTAGGGAATAAAACCCCTGAGAAGACCTCTCCAACTATAAGTTCAGAACCCGACCCCCCTGAAGAAAAAAAGTCCTCAAAACCCAAGAAAGAGAAGAGAGACAGCCGAGGATATTACCCCTCAGAATATGTAACAGGGCGCATACCAAAGTCTACTGCAACCCGACCCAAGCGTATCGCTGACCTTGCGACTAACGGAGACGCTGATATGCCCAAACTTGGAGACATTATATGGGTACATACAGCAGGCTCGTCATGGCAAGGTGAGGTTATTGAAGTGAGCGTTGGTGCTCTTGTAGCACCAATCAAAAAGAAAGACGGACATTGGACTTACAAGAACGCTGACCAACTGTTCGACACCAAGAAAGAAGCTGACCAAAAGGGAGATTCTAAGAGTGGGAGAAATTGGTCAACAGAAACCCTAGACCAAAAGACGTTTGCTGAGTTTAGAGATTTCCAAGAACACCGTGAGGCATTTCTAGCTTGGCTAGACTCTCAAAACGATGAGGATTTTGACCTGTCCGATCTTTAAGAAGTAGCTAGGTTGATCGTGCGAGCTAACATACCTAATTGACCATAGGGCTTTCCAATTAATGGGTGGAGGTCTGACGCACAAAGCACGAACCCTCCTACGGGACCTGAAGATTTACCCGATAAGACTATTGCCGAGCCTACAATGTTTATAGGTCCTGCCGTAATCACATCAACTCCGAGCTTGGAAGAAATGGAAACTTTCCCAACCACTGAAGATATATCTACAGCTCCCAAAACAGACTTCACAGAAATGCTGTCGGGGTTCACAGCAATTTCATTCAAAGCGGCACTAGAAACAACAGACCCAAACCTAGATCGTTGGTTGATGTCTCCAAAATTAACAGTCGTATTTCTGTCTCCTATTGTAGTTGTAGTCTTATCTACATCACCAAAGAAAACCGTCTCCTCTTTGACCGCACCACCAATGCTACCCGTAGCAGGTGAACAATTAATCTGCTCACTCACACCTTGAGCATTCAAAGGATTAAAGTCTGAAGGTCCTGAAACTACCGTTTGCTTTGACCCTGTAGCAACTTCTTTTATATCAGAGGTACTTGTCGTAATCGCCTTACCTGAGTTTACAGTGTAAGTCTCCTGCGCTCCATATCTGAATGACTTCACATTCGTAAAGTCAACTACAGGGGCTGTCATCTTTATGACCGAACCACTCTGTAAAGCAATCCCTTTCACGCCTACTAGATTAACACTTATATCTTCTTCTTCGACAAACTGACCCTCAGCTCCCTCATTTGGTGAAACCTTACCACCACCAAATATATGGACAGCATTTTTAGTTGAAGTTAGCTCGACACCAAACGCATTTGCACCCTCACTACTGCCATCAATCAGTACAGCAGACGAGTTAACTCTGACTGCACCTCCCGTACTAACAATCGCACCTCCCTCTACTCTCGCTTGAAATGCGTCTGATGACCTCTCCGAAATCTGCGCTTTCAAACTCCCATTCTTTGTGAAAGAAATAAACGAGTCTTCGAGTCGAGTGTCAACAGGGTTGACCTTCAACAAAGTAGAAGCGTGATCTCCTATTTCTGAGGAGATGGCGGGAACTAGTCTGCCCACTCCTCCTCTAAATGACACACCTAAAGGGACTCCGTAATATTGACGTTCACCACCAAAAGGGTCATTTCCAACAACACTGCCTAATACGAACTCAACAAGAGGCAACCCACCTCCCTCAAGTCGATCAGAATCAAACCCATCTGTTTGTTCCGTTACAGGGAGTGTTCCATTAGTCGTATGACCTACTTCAATCCTGTACTCAGATAAAGCACCGCTCTTTAGGGACGTGTCTTCTCCCCTGCTATTAACTCTGAGAATAGACTTACCACCGTAAATTGCTTTACCCGACTTTGAAGACACATAACCATCTTCATCAATAAGTCCTGCGTCTAAAAAGAAATTGTAAGGGTTTAGGTAAGGATTAACAGAACCTCCGTCTTTATCTAATTCTGTTTTGCCGTCAGAGTCTTTTAGAAATAACCTGTGAGGAACTAGTTTGCCCCATTCTATATCACTACTAGGAAAACTCCCGACTTCAAGAGGGTTACCTTCAGAATCTTCCTGCATGGGAGAGTCCCACTGAGTTCCATCAGAAATCATTTCGTAAGGAACGTGTTGAGCGTCTCTTTGAACCATGCCTGCATAGACTCTTGCGCCCGACATCGTGTGAAACTGCTGTAAAGACCTCATTACGATTGCCTGATCTTGATCTCGAAGTCTTATTTCATTCGCTCTTCTATTCGTGAGAAGAACACTCTCATCGAGTACGAGATCAGAACCTTGCGAAGAACTCGCTATGATATTGCCAGGCTCCATGTGCCTCATCTTAAAACGAATTCTATTTCCCACTTGGGAAATGGCTTGCCTATCCGCAGGGGTATTCAAAACCAATTCATCTGTAGAGTAATCTTGGACAGGTAACCAATCGTGTCCGAAATAAGGAGTTCTAGCAACCCAAGTCAGAATGATCGGGACTTTCCTATCTGCTTTTTGATTGGTATTCGCAGACCAACCGATTATACAGTAGTCTCCCTTTTGAGGCAGGCCACCTAAGAAATGTCTCGTACCGATACAAGACCCTGTGATCTGAACTCCGTCCCATTTAGGCCGAGCTTTCTCATTCGACACTGCTTCAAGTGAAACTCTCATTTCTTCGGGGTAGACATCTATAACACGGGCAACACACAAAGAGAGCGCAGACCAACCAACACTTGGACTACTCTGAGCAAGTTGGCTAGATGCCATATTGATCGCTTGTTGAGGGTCAGGCGACCCACTCAATGCCTGATCTAAGGCTGACTTTAATTCACTCATTGATCATCTCCTCCATCTACTTTTTTTATACCCTGAAAAGCTTGTTGTCGTTCGTTCCAAATCTTCTTCTTACTATCTATTTCTTGTTGGTATTGTTTGACGATGTAGGAGTCTCCAATTTCAGGTCTACTCTCACCTACCTGCAAGAAGTTTCCTGAGTCGGCTAAGAATATTTCAACATCACTCGTGTCTCCTCTACAAGAACAGGCTTCATCTCTTATTGTTAAACGCTTCAAGTCAGCAAGACGAGTAGGTACATTCCCAACCACTTGATCTGTTTGCTGTGTCATTAAAGCATTCCCAAGACCTCTCAATATGGCTTCGTCTCTACCTTCCCCTTGCTCTTCAACTGTAAGATTTAAACGAGTAACTAATTCATTAAACTCTTTTTGACCAACACGATCACGAATAGTCTTCGCTAATGTCAGACCTAAGTCAGTATCAGTCTTTATCCCTCTCCCTTTAAAAGCACTTTTTTGACCCTTATAAAAGAGGTCAATAACAGAGTCTAGTTCATCTTCTGATAAAGCCCTTGTAGCGTCAGACTTGAGAAGTTGGTCGAAGCTAGATTGTGGGATAATGTCAAGACCTCTACCATATTGATAGCTACCAAAAACCTCATAACCTCCCTCGTCTGAGACAGGTATAATCGGGCTTTTCCAACTCCTCTTAGCGTCTCTAACCAAACCCCCTTTTGTCTTCGCCCACTTTATCTTCTTACCTATTTTTATGAGGACACCAAAAGTATTCTGAACGTCTTTGACCACCTCCAAAACTTGTTTGGGTTCTAGCTCTTTGTTCTCTTTTAGAAATTCATAAGTGTTATTGTAAGAAGAAGAAATGAGAATCCCTGTGTTTGCGGCTACAGCACCTACAATATTATCACCCACTACCACAGTATCAGCTAAAGCCGTACTTCCTTGTCTTATGTCTTTTTGTGGAAGCCGTTTAACTGCTTTGGAGTTTTCTGCCCTCCCGTAGAGCTTCTTTTTCAAGTCTGAAACGGTTAGGTTTTTCCCCTTAGCGAGCTTCATCACATGACCGATAACTTGGCCTCGGACAGCATTTGCTAAAGTATTTCCTTTAACGCCTTTACCATCTTGCGCTACCCAACCTCTCTTTCTCGGCACATACACTGTGTGTTCTTGAAATGAGAGAAAGAATATATCTTTAGTGGGGACTATTTCAAAACCATTTGAATACCTCGTCTTGGTCTTAAAACCTCTCTTTACTTCCCCTGCAACTTTTATTTCTACCTCGTTAGGGGAATGCTTTCCTGTAGGAGTAACCAACTGAATATTCTGAACTCCGTCTATACGACTTTCTTCTAGCTTAACCCTTGTGTCTTGATCTCCAACGTAGCTATCAGCCGCTTGGTGTTCGGGTTTAGGGTGGCTCGAAGAATAGTATCTGTAGTAGCCAGGGTGATTTGGATTGAAGCTCGCTTTTTTGTCCCCCAAGAGAGCTAAGATTGAAGCGGTATTTCCAGGTTTTAGCGCACTCCCTGCGTCTCGATTTTTCTCTACCGCTTCGATCAAGTCTATAATCGTAGCCTCTTTTTCGTCTCCCCTTAACTTAGACTTGGCTTCTTCATATTCTTTCTCAAGAGCTTTTATTTGTTCTCTAACTGACTGATCTCCTCGCTTCCTCAAACGAGAAACAGACTGTCTCTTTTTATCAAATTCTTGAGTGAGTCTGTAAAGGTCATACTCCCCATTTAAAAGCTGATACGTCCTGTACGTCTTTCTAGCTTTCTGCACAGGAGCTTTAGCCTGTTTCTGAGCTTTCCCATCGGTCTTAGTTTGGGTCTTACTTTCAGAGGGCTTTCCTTGAGCTTGAGGTTGTTGAGCTTGAGGTTGTTGAGCTTGAGGTTGTTGAGCTTGAGGTTGTTGAGCTTGAG
>MDTA01102727.1_pt1 | contig 17443 bp, 31 predicted proteins | sample 811151 | NCBI WGS metagenome assembly MDTA01 (sample SAMN05326648, study PRJNA326480) | marine metagenome | isolation source: seawater | place: Indian Ocean: South | collected 2010
ACATCACTACCGACCGTTGCTATGACCAGGCTGTAGCTCCACATCCTCCAATGCCAGCGGGGAAGTAGAGCCATGTGGGATTTCCTTGAGCAATCATTCGGACCAGAGGCCAGCATGACGGCATGACCTCCCAGCTCCTCAGCCTCAGCACCGAGGCACCTTTTCAGTATCTGCCACTTACTGCAGCGCTGCGTCGATTCGTGCAAGTGCATGGTGAGCGCGATGGCGCTGTAGTCGTGTCAGGCCAGCACACCACCACTGCCGTGATCATCAACGAACTGGAGGAACGGCTGCTGATGGACCTGAAACGGTGGCTCAGCCAGATGGCTCCTCCGGGCGATGGCTGGAAGCATGACGACCTGCATCTTCGCCCAGGCATCCCTGACGATGAGCCACGCAATGCCCATGCGCACTTGCAGGCTTTGCTGCTGGGCAACCAAGTGACCGTGAATGTCTGCAATGGAGAGTTGCAACTGGGCCAGTATCAGGACGTGCTGCTGGTGGAACTGGATGGACCACGGCAACGCAAGGTGTCATTGCAGTGGCTTTCGGCGTGAGACTGTGCAGCAACTTCTCGACCGAGGCCCCAGCTCCATGTCAGAACGAAGACGGCAAGGCGAGCATCACTCACCTCAAACGTTGTCTGAATGCTGGGTGCCGATTGCCGAGGCTGTGGGTCTCACAATCACCACACCAATGGCGTCGGGGACCGAACGCAGGTAGCGGGCCAACCCAGGGGAACGCATCACTCCCTCGCCTGGGGCAGCATGGATGGCATCCATTCTTGATCCCGACCTGACCAACACACCGGTGTGACTGACATCGAGGCCCTCCACACGGGTTGCGATCGCGAACAGATCACCGGATTGAAGACTGGGGAGAACGGATTCAATTGCTCTTAGTGGAATGAACCGCTGCTGAACCCGACGGGAGTTTTCCAGAGCATTGATGCAATCGAACAAAACATTCGATCGCAACTTGGGATAAAGAGCGCGATTGGATGACATGAAATTCAAGGACAATGATCGCGAAACCTCTCCTTCTAACGCGAAATCAGCCTCCAGCATTCCCTGCTTGACAGCTGAATCCACCCAGTCTTGGAAATAATGCCAACGATTGCAATAGGAAACATCGCCATCGCGGTAGCGCAAGCTCTGCGTGCGCGCAGAGAACTGATCAAAAGATTGCGACCATGCCAAAGCCAGAAGCTGCTCAACAAACAACATGCAATCAAATTGCGTGAGATCGAGACGCAGCTTTTCAGCACCATCAACATCAAGAGACATGGCGAGATAAGGGCTGCCGACAAACGATTCAGCAAGGCGTGCCATGGCCTGATTCACCGACAAACCCGCAATCAACGAACGTCGCGTCGCGAAGCGATTGCGCGTATCACCAATCACCTCAATATCGCTGCCGATCTGAAGGCTGAGCGTGTTCGACGCGATGCCGTCGGCAGATGTCGTTGCTGCATTCGATCGCGTCTGAGCAGCATCAACGGACCCAGATGACCACATCCCGATCGCAACGATCAGAGCGCTCAGGGCCCACCGAGAACGTTTCATGGAAGGAAGCAATAGGGCACAGTCAGGCCTGCCGACCACCGAACCAACAACACAGTCGACGCCCAAGGCAAAACTCCGACCACAGCACACACCTTGCCCATCATTTCACTGATTCATGAAATGCATCCGAGCCTGAATCGGACAACCCAAAACGCAAACGCGTTCTCACGCATCAGCGATGGGTTCGGCAGCGGAATCAGGATTGAATCAGCTCTGAACAGCGTGGCGGCGGCGACCAAGCGGCTCAATCCAGTGCTCCAGCACGTCGCGGTGATGAAGCCATTGAGGCGTCACCCGACACCCGAGATTCACCACCCCCTCATCCATCAACCGACCCAGACGAATCGCCGCGGCCTCTTCGTGGCGTGAAAACTCATGCTGATGAGACGCCAGCCAGTCGACCTCACCCTGCGTGATCACGCCACTCGACAGGCTTTTCAAAAAGAGCTCCCCCAACGTCATGACTCTTTGTAACGAACTTGTTACATCCTGTCGGCCTGACGCGCCAACCGCGAATCCGACGCCGAATGACCGAAAACCCCAACAACCAAGCCGACACGACAGGCCATGAAGTTTTTTTAAGATACGCAAATTAAATTGCTGTGCCATGCATCTAAACCTCTCTCAGCAGTTCGAATCCGAGTCGCTCAAGCGGATGATCGACTCCACCACCGATGTGCACGAGCTCCAGTCCCTGGCTCGTGAACTCGCTGATTTGTACCTGCGACAACGCGCAGCCACGGCGTGGGTGGTGTCGGAGCGATGAGCGAGGGCCGCTGGCCGGAGCTGCTTCGCCAAATCCCGACTGCCGAACTGGACAAACTGGCCATCCTCCGGGTGTTGGAGTGCAGCAACGGGATGATCCAGCTCCGCTTTCGGGAGGGCCATGCTGATGCGCTCAATGCCGAGGACACCCGCAGGGCAATGCGGTTCTCGATGCGTTGCATCAAAGGCATGGAAATCCCCCTAGGACAACAAACTCTTCGCTTCGACAGCACCACGCAGGAGCTTCTCATTGAGATCCGAACGCTTTATGTGAACGGGATCAAACGCAACGACAGCGCAAATCGCAGCGAATTTTTCCGGGCCTCCAGAGCCAATCTCGAAGCGATCGGCCACGAACGCCTGGAAAGCGCTCGGCGTCGACTGTTTGCTGAGTGCTACGACCTACCGGTGCACACACTCGACTGGGGGATGGACTACATCAAGGACGTCCTGACTTCAGTGCGCCCGAAGGAAGCCGAAAGTGCTCTAGGCGAGACAACAGCCAAGTGCAGCAAGACCTAAAGCCCGAAAATGGTGCCTAGCAGATCAGCTGGGTGCGAAGTTCGTTGGGTGCGCTGCATCTCCAGCTGCAGGGCCAGCACGACGTGGGCCATAAAACGAACCGCCGAGAGAACGGCAAGGCCCATGCAGAGCGGACAGTGAAGCAATCCCATGAACGGAGCTTCGGATCATTCCCAGTAGCTCACAACCTTGCTTTCCATTTCTTGACGAAGACGGATCTCGTGCATCGGCACTTGACCTCAAACCCGATCCTCGGCTAGTACAGACGTACTATGCATCAACGGGATGGAGGAATGGACCTTTGTGGACGAGCATGAGCTGTTGTCGTTCCGTGGGAGTGAAGCCTGCATGACATGCCAGCACTTCACCCACGGCGTCGATGCCCATTGCCACACGCTGGTGGCGTGTCGGCTGCGTCAGCAACGTCTTGCCGATGGAGAGCACCTGACCAGGCGCTGCAGATTGTGGACACCAACGTGGCATCAAGAAGGCGGCTGGGCTCCGGAATACAGCTGACCATCACCGGCACGGGACCAGCTCACACATCCAAGCCTTCAATCATCCAAGCCCTGCAACAATCCAGAGGCCTGATGTGCCGCGAATCCATCAAGCACAGCATTTTCACCATCACCCAGCTGATGTGAAACAGCAATGCGCGATTGCACCGATTGCCTCATCAGATCAGAGCATCAACACTGAGTAAAGACAACAGGAGGTACCGCATGCCGGCTGACACTCCACCTGAGCAAGCCTGAGAAGCCTTTCGACTGTTCGCCCCTGCTCCAGCGCTCCCCCAACCAACGCCAGACTGCACCAGTCAGGATCACCATCACAGATCCATGCAGTTCTGATCCCACTGGATCCTGGCCCCAGGCGCCCACAGCCGAATTGTTCGCTTCTGCTCACCCTTTCCTTTGCTTCATTCACTGTCCTTCGCAACGGATTCAACCAAGGATTCACGCTCAGCATCAGACAGGAAGCCAATGAATCAACGAGCGAGCTAGGCCGTTTCATTCATCGGAATGGGGCGGTCATCCGAGACCAGCCAATCTGGCTGGCAACAACCCCCAGGATTCAGAGCCAACACTGAATCCTGGGGGTCTATTCATGAGCAAAAATTGCACGATTTAAGGACTCAACACCTCATCCGCCATGGCAGAACAATCTGATTATTTATCAATCTGCGGACGAGAACAGTCCATCCAATCCTTGATGCAGAACCGCGAATGCTTCTGGCAGGCATCAGAGAGCCACGACACAAGGCATTTGCGCTCGGCGTTCGCGTGCGCCCTCCACATGCATCAGCCAACGGTGCCAGCCGGCCCTCATGGAGAGTTGATCTCTCACCTGCAATACATGTTCGATCATTCAGACGAAGGAGATAACCACAACGCTGAAGCCTTTGCGCACTGCTATCGGCGCATGGCTGATCTGATTCCCGAACTGATCGAGGAAGGATGTGAGCCACGAATCATGCTCGATTACTCCGGAAATCTCCTCTGGGGGCTTGCGCAGATGGGACGAGAAGACATCATTCAATCTCTGCGATTTCTCGCCTGTAATGACGCAATGCAACAGCATGTGGAATGGCTCGGCAGCTTCTGGGGACATGCCGTCGCGCCATCCACACCCATCCCCGATCTGAGCTTGCAGATCAGGGCCTGGCAGCACCAATTCGCCCGGCTGTTCGGAAACGATGCCCTTCGCCGCGTTCGCGGTTTTTCACTGCCAGAAATGCATCTCCCCAACCATCCCGACACCCTGTTTGCACTGCTCCATGCCCTGCGCGATGCGGGATACCGGTGGTTAATGGTTCAAGAACACAGCGTTGAACAACGGGATGGCTCGACGCTGAGCGCACACCAGCGTTATGTGCCCAATCGGCTCATGGCTCGCTCATCAACAGGCGACGAAGTCAGCATGATCGCCCTGATCAAGACCCAGGGATCAGACACCAAACTCGTTGGCCAGATGCAACCGTGCGCAGAAGCCCTTGGGCTTGAGCGTCAAAGCATCGGAGGCGTGCAAGTGCCTTCGCTGGTCACCCAGATCGCAGATGGCGAAAACGGCGGCGTGATGATGAATGAGTTTCCGGATGCATTCCGACAGGCAAACCGTCGCATCCGCGATCAAGGCGTGGCCACAGCGGCCCTCAATGGCAGTGAATACCTTCAGGCACTCGACGACTTGCAGGTGTCATGGGATGCGTTGCCCCAAATCCAGGCCGTGCATCAACACAAACTCTGGACCCATCTCGGCGCGGCAACGAAGCCAAGCAATCTCAACGACGCCATTGCCGCGCTGCAAAAGCAGGATCAGTCCCTGGCCATGGAGGGAGCCTCATGGACCAATGACCTCAGTTGGGTCAGGGGATACGAGAACGTGCTCGAGCCGATGCAACAGCTCAGCGCAACCTTCCATCAGGTGTTCGATTCGCGGCACTCCGAACAGCCATCGATCACCACGACAGACCTCTACCGAGATGCGCTGCTGCATCTGCTGCTGCTGGAGACCAGCTGTTTCCGATACTGGGGACAAGGGCTTTGGACCGATTTCGCCCGAGAGATTCACCGCCGTGGTGAATCTCTGCTGTTAGCTGCGCGATCCGCCTGAACTCAGCCAGCAGCACGGGAACGACGACGCACCACACGACGGCCGTCCGGAGTTTGCTCCACCTCTGAGCCTGAATCAGCGGTTTGAGTCACATCCTGACCCTGGGGCTCACTTTCAGGGGGTTCCTGCTCGGCGATCACCCCCACAACGACAGCGGCCTGCACCTGATCCTGGAGATCACCGATCACCATCAGGGCCTTGAGCGTGAGTTCCAGGCGTGACTCCCTGGGCAGTCCTGGACGCAGCTTCTTGACTGAGCCCCAGAGCTCAAGCGCTACCTCTCTGAGGAGTTCCTTGTCTGCCATTCGAGCCGATGCGATCGGATAGGTCGATCGGATCAACTTACTGTTTGGGGTGCAGCCGTTCGGAAACGCCGCCTGGCTCTGCAAGCTGAAAGACGGCCAGAACATCCACGCAACACAGCTTTCCAGCAGCCAGGATGTCGCGATGCCAATCACACTCGTTTACGACGGTGGCTGCCCCTTCTGCCGTCATTTCGCACGCCGCAGTGAATTACTCGGAGGGCTGCCTGATCTGACCATCCGCGATGGACGCAGTGACCATGAACTGCGAGGAATGTTGCGCCGCCGAGGCTTCAACCTCAGCAATGGAGCTGTGTTGATGGAAGGAGAACGCATCTGGCATGGCAGCGACGCCATCGCTGTGTTGTGCCAACACCTGACGCCGAGTGATCCCCTGCTGCAATTGCTCCATGGCCTGTTCCGGAATCCCCGAAGAGCCAATCTTCTGTATCCAGGGCTCCTCGCTGCTCGACAGCTCGCTCTGGGGTGGCGAGGGCTACCGCTCGACCCTGATCAGGCTTGAGCCTGGGACTCCACCGCAAAGGAGCTGCCAGTGGGAATCACTTGTGGTGCTCGATCCATCTGAAAAGCGAACTCCTCGAGCTCAGCGTGCATCTCCAAAAGCATCACAGCCAGCGAACGAGCCAATTCCCGGCTGAAACTGTTCTCCATGGACCATTCGCATTTCAAGACTCACAGGTTTTAGAGACTTCAGGGGGTCAGCCGTGAGCTGCGTGAAGGTGCCGTTACACGATGGCCGCCTCCTGACCCGGAGGCGGCCTGTGGTTCATCCGTGCTCTCGTTGCCAGCGGGTGTAATTCGCTGCTGAGAACTTGTGGCCGTGGCGCAAACCAACCTTGGCGACGCAAGCGGTGTCACCGCCGCACTGCTCCACTTCACGGCGGATGTCGTCATTGCCGTTGGCTCGGGCCAGGAATGACTCCAGCTGTTTCATGGACATGAAGAACCTCCAAAGGGGGGTTCCCCACGGCTAACCCCGTAAAGAGCAGAGAAGGAATTCCATCGGTTTTTCTTCCCCGAACCTTGTCGAATCAAATCAGAGTCCCCCGTGGACTGGGGGATCGCTGTTGGCGCGATGGCTGTCTAGGCAGTCGCTGTGTTGGTGGTGGACCCAAAAGACCTGGGCCTCGCTGGGGCAGGACGCGATGGCGAACCCTCACGCGCATGTGAGCCGCACAGTGCGTGATCACCCCCATCAGCAACACGAGAGCGATCCCCGTGGCGGCTCGCCGCTTCATGACGACATCTGACCCGTCATCGCCTGCCGACAATCACGGGTGGCGTCCCGCCAGCCACCCCCGGCAGACCAGGAACCACCTGGGTCTGCCCATCCCATTTGTCGAGGAAAAGCTTGTAGAGCACTTGGTCATCAAGACTCTTGTTGAGCGTGTCGTAGCGGAGCGCTTCTTGCTCAGCAATCTTCACTTCGGTCTGCGCCCTCAGCAGTTGCTGCTCGGCAATCTGTTTTTGCTCAATGGCTGCACGATATTCCTCGGCGATTTCCAGGCCTGTGAGATCAAGACCAACCACTTTCACGTAGTCGAACTGATCCAGCTCATCGGCGACAGTGGAGGCCACCAATGCAGAGATGTCGTTCCACTCCGAGGCGATGGTCACCAGCTCGTATTGCGAAAACACGGACTTGAGCGCTTTCAACAGGGACGGCTGAATGATGCGCGGATAAACGTCGCGATCACTGCTGGCGATGGTGCTGTAGACACGGCCTGCTTCATCAGGGCGCAGGGCATATTTGATCGTTGCTGTGGCCTGAATGACCTGCAGATCCTTGGTGAGGGTCGCAAAGTTCTCAGGCTTGACCTGCGTGCGGATGCTGAAGGGCCACACTTGTTGCACCAAAGGAAGCTTGGCGTTGAGTCCCGGCTGTCGAGGAACCCCACTTACTTTTCCCAGGGTGGTGATCACGGCCACCTCACCAGCAGGGACCACAAAAAGCGCCTGCCCCAAGAGCAGAAGTGCCGCCAGCACAATGGCGACAATCGCGACCAGGCCTCCTTCAGGTCCACCAGGATTGACCGATCGCATCGACGAAGGACTCTGCATGCGGAGAAAGAGCTGTGCACGGACTGTGGACTTCTTCTAGCGACCGTGAAGCGACACTGCTGACTGGGCCGCCCAAACCCTGATAGCGTCCAAAGATCAAGCTCCGTTGCCGCTGTGAGAAGCCTGGCCTCCTTGCTGATCGCTGCGCTTCTTCTGGTCGCTCCACCGGCCTGGGCAGCTGACCTGCGTCTCGATGCGGTGGCCTTGATGCCATGCGACGCGTCTGACCCTGGAGCTCAGCCCAGCACCAGCAGTCTCAGTCGACGCACCAACATCACCAGCCCAGAAGGTGCCAGCTGTTATGTGCTCAGCGGCACTGTCCACAATCCAGGTCGCAATCCAATCGTTGATACAGACGTCTACGCGCGCATTCTTGATCGAAGCGGTGAACCGGTGCTGCAGAACCGTACGCGCGTCGGCTCGATCGGTGACGTCGACCCTGGCGATCATCCCTTTGCCCTTCGCCTGGCCATCCCCGCCGGCACCCCTGGGCCTTTCGAAGTGAAGAACCCGCGAGCGCGTGGTTTCAATGCCCCGGTGCGCAGCCGTGCGGCCGACGATGAAGAGCTGCTGCCCCTTGAACAGGGTGTGGTGCGTTCTGATTTGGGATCGTCCGACGCAAGCAGCTGATGTTTCAGGCTCTCCGGGCAGGAGCAGTGATTCTGCTGTTGCTGATTGGCATGGTGATGGTGAGCTTTCACCCAAGGGCTCGACGATCGGAACTCACCAAGCCCACGTTGCGCGACAACCGGATGATGCCCAGAAACACCTTGCGTCGTCTCAGAGAAGAACGGTGGTAGTGGCCATGGCTGATCTGAAGCGTCTGGATCAATCGCTGTTCAATCAAGTGGCGGAGCAGTCGCGTCAGCGTAATCGCCTGCGATGCAACCACAACCTGCATCAGGACACGGATGTGGTCCAGCGATTTCTCAATGTGCTGCAGCCAGGCACCTACGTGCGACCGCATCGCCATTGTCGCGAGCAGCAGGGATCCGGCTTCGAGTGCTTTCTTGTGCTGCAGGGCGCCATCGGCCTGCTCGTTCTGAATGAGGATGGAGTTTTACTCGAGACAGAAATCCTGCGCGCCGCCGGTCCTGTCAAGGGCATCGAACTGGCGGAGAATCAGTTCCACACCCTGGTGGCTCTTGAACCTGACTCCGTGATCTTCGAACTCAAGCAAGGCCCCTACCAGCCCACTCACGACAAAGACTTCATCGCCAGCTTCCCCCAAGAAGGGACCCCTGAAGCGTGTCAGCAGGAGCTGCACTGGCGAGCTTTCTTTCAAAACGACGTGCGGTGATGATCACAACCCCATAGATCCCAGCAGCGACAGTTGTCCTTGCTGAGACTCTGGTTCCACCAACTGCCATTCCGATGGGTCCCATGGGTTGAGCAATGGCTCCAGCGCACGCAGCTGATGCCCATCGGCAGGTGCCATCCAAGCCTCCTCCAGACCTTGGGGGATCGTTACGGGCATGCGCGGGTGAAAAGGTTTCACCAGGGCATTCGGAGTGGTGGTGAGGATCGTGCAGGTGTCGACTTCACTGCCGTCGCTTCCCAGCCAACGCTCCCAGAGGCCAGCCAACCAGAACGGCTGGCCGTCGACACGCTGGATTCTGCGGCCTTTCTCCAGAAAGGAACTGGCTGGAATCAGACAGCGACGATGTCTCCAGGCACCACGAAAACTGGCTTTGTCCGCCACCGTTTCGGAGCGAGCATTGATGGGTCGAGGTCCCCTCGTGGGATCTTTGCTCCAGCTCGGAATCAGCCCCCAAAGCATCAAAGCCGCCTCAGGACCTGCCTGATCACGACGCAAAGCCAACACGGGTTCGCCTGGAGAGATCAGTTGGCGCGGAGAATAATGACGGCGATGCTCAGCATCCAGTCGCTCACGCAAGGGGTGCGGAAGATCGCCAACGGGACTGGACAACGCGAAACGGCCGCACATGTCGCAGCAACCTTTCAGGACTCTTGACGAAAGATACGTTCAAGATCACGGCGAAACTGTTCGCTGCTTAGGGGACGCTCCCCTCGATGGCGACGATTCCGCAGAAGCAGAGCTCCGATCCACCACACCTGCAGCGCTGCGAAGGCAACACCAAACACCAGCAAGCTGACAGTGGGAGTGTCGAGGTCAAAAGCCATCAGCACTCCCCAAAATCGAGCACAATGAAAATCGATACCAATCGTCCATGAAGGAGATCAGCCTGCTGGAACTACTCGCACGCAACGCGGCTCGCTTTGCTGCGGTCTCAGGGGTGCTTGCACTCGTGATTTGGTTGACTTGGGTCTTGCTTGATTTCGAGCACATGCAAAGTGGCTTCACCCTGCCTCAGTCGGTGTACTGAAGCAGGGTTGGCAGACTTTCAGCTCACACCATCGGGAACAACTGAGGTGCTGGAACTACCTGTTGCACGCTCGGTGGAGGCGAAGGCAGCTTCGAGACGATCAGTCTGAGACCGAACGTCGGGGTCGAAACGGCGGAGAATCAATTCATCGATGGCGAAACGCCCTGGACCAACGGCCAAAATGGCGACCGCTGCACCCACATAAAGACCAAGCAGCTCAAGGAGATAGATATTGAATCCGGACGTCACGATCGCGTGATAGATGGCCACGGAAATTGTTCCGAAGATGGCCAAGGCTCCAAAGCGGGTCAGCAAACCGGTGATGATCAGCCAGCTGCCACCAATCTCGGAGAAGGCAGCGATGTAAGAAAGGGTGATCGGGAACGGCAGATGCAAGGGCCTAACGAAAGCATCAGCGAAGTTCTCGATGTTGGCGAGCTTCTCGTAGCCGTGGTGAATCAACAGAACACCGGTAAAGACGCGGAGGATCAAGAGGCCAGCGTCAGCGAGAAATGGCTTTGAAAGGACAGTTCTGAGCACGACAGCAAAAACTTAATGACGAAAAATTAAGGATTCACCGCGCCCTTCCGCGAGCTCGCGCGGCGGGATCAGAACAAGATGAGTAAAACTACCTACCAACTCTGGGATCCACGCTCGGGATCGCAGACGACCATAATGAAATTAGGTAACGGTTGCTTGACATGACGAGTGAAGTTCTCATAACGCTCTTCTTGGGCTTCGGTGCTGCGACTACCACCCTGGCGTTTTGGAAGTTCAGTCGCAGTCAGTCCACAAAGCGTTTGTAAAGCCAACGCACAAACCCGCCGATCACCGGCACAGGCTCAAAGGTGGGCCCAACAAAATCAAAGTAGTCGCGGTGATCGCAGACCTTGCCCTCGCCATTGATGCGTAGGCGGCTGGCACCGGGGTAAATGAATTCGATTCCTTTGATCTTCAGCCCCATTTCCCACTCAATGAAGGCTGTGTCGCCTTCCACGGCGATGGAGCTCGGAACCAAATAAACGTCGTCACAGCGTTGGATCAGCCCCTCTTGGGCCTCGATGTAGGCCTTGATGCCCGTGCGCTCTTGCGTGGGATCCTGGAAATGAACGTTGTCGTCGTAAAGCTCACGCCATTGCGCCTCGGTCGGAGCAGCCATGCCGTAGGGCTTGGTAAACAGAGTGCGGAGACGATCGGCGTTCACGACACAAAAACATCCTCAGATCAAAACCTTATTCAGATCAACGGCTCTGTTGCATAAGCTCCACTGCTCCGCTGGCAACTGCCCCCATGGCTGATCCGCAATATCACTACGAACCAATCGAGGCTTTTGGCGAAAGCCTGACCACCCGACGCCCCTGGAACACCTCCGCTCTTGAATTCGTGGAGCGCCTTAACGGGCGAACGGCCATGGTCGGCTTCGCAGCCGCTGTGGTGGGTGAACTCGCCACCGGCCATGGGCCGGCTGGTCAAGTGATGGGTCTCATTCGCTGGTATCTGAGTTGATCTTGGTGAGAGCGTGCAGCGCCGAATAATCGCCTGCATCCAGATCCGTACCTTCAGCGCGCTGCAGCAGCAGCGCCAACCCCTCCAGGGCAGACGCATCGACGCCAGCCCGCTTGGATTCCTGCAAAAAGAGATTCAGATCTTTTCGCAACAGGCTGGTGCTGAAGTTGGGATCCCCGTAGTGCTCCGTCAGCATCCGCCCGAGCTTCTTATCCACCGTTGGTGCATACAGAGCGGAGGGACGTAGTACCTCCATGAAACGCTCCACCTCCAGACCTGATGCCTGCACAAGTCGAAGGGCCAGCGAATACCCATGGGTCAGGCTGGCGATGAGTTGATTGAGCGCCAACTTTGCGGCGGCTCCAGTACCGACCTCGCCCATGTGCAGCGGATCGGAACCAAGCTGCTGCAACAAGGGACGTTGAAGCTCAAAAACCTCTGGATCACCGCCAGCCATCACCAGCAGCGTCCCCCTCTGCGCTTCCGGGCGACTGCCCAGCACCGGTGCTTCCAGGTAGCAGCCGCCCTGCGCTTTGACGTCCTTTGAGAGGCGCACGCTTTCACTGATCCCCATGGTGCCCATGGGGATCACAGTGCGCCCTTGCAGCGGCCCAAGACACTGCACAACCGCAGAGGTCACCGGACCATCCCGAAGCACGGTGACCACGGTGTCGGCATCCAGCAACGTCTCAGCAGGGCTGTCGCAATGCAGTGCTCCGGCACTGACCAGCGATCGACAGCGATCAGGATCCCGATTCCACACCTTGAGGCACATCCCCACCTCCAGGAGGCGATGACCAATGGCGGCACCGAGACGACCGGTGCCCAATAGCGCGATGGTTGTCATCAGACAGGACTAACCTCCTTCTGGGCCTGCAGCAGCACGTCACGCGCTTGGTTCAGCTGAACGGCAAGACGCTTGTGCGCCCGTTTCAACCTCTGCGCATCCAACCGTCCGGAGAGAGGCAACGCCAAGGTCTGTTGACCAGGTCTGCTTTTGCTGGTGCTGCGCCCGCGTTCACCACTCGAGGTCGAGGCGGTCTTCGTTGCGACACCATCACTTGGCATGCGTTGCCCATCCATCGAGGAGTCTCCACCTTGCTTGATTGAGCAACGGCTATCAGATCGGCGCCGCATGCTGGAACGGTGGCATCGAAGCACCGGGTTGAGGTGCCTGGTCCTCCCATGGCATGTCACCCCTCCGGCACGAATGGTGATGCGGTCGACGGAGCTTGGGCCTACGGCGTTGGTTCACCAATGAAGTGCCATCAATTGCACCCTCGGCGAGAGCCTGATCAAAGAAACGGACGAGGGTCTTGATCGAAGCGATGCTCGAACGGGAGCGGTGCCGGTTGCTGATCCCCATCCAGAACAGCGGTGGACTCCAGAGCGCGCCTGAGTGCACGGGCACTGTGCAACGGCATGTCTCGAGGCACTGAGATGCGATCACGCAGGTAGCGCAAGGCGGCAGCCGATCCAGGCTCGGGAGACACCGGCCGACCCAGCATCAAAGCCGTGAGTGCCGCTCGCAGGGGCTGGTCAAACCCGTCGCCAAGGGGATTGCGCGCCAAGAGCGTGCTCCGATGACGCAGCACGCGCTCCAGCGCCCGCTCTCGCGGCAGCCCTTCAGCCAGCGCCGGAGCCCAGCGACTCTCCAGCTCACCGAGCCCCTGCCCAGCATCCACAGCAGCAGCCATGGTGCGCTGGTCCTCACTGCCATCCGCCCAACATCCACCCATCTGCGGCGGCAGATCATGGGCATGCGTGTGCATATCACTCTGGGTACCGCGATAGGTCTCCAGTTGTTCAAGCGCCGAGAGCCAGCGATCGATTCCCGGATGCGCTTGGCGCAGCGCAAATCCTTTGAAATAAGCCAACGACGCGTTCATGCGCTCCACATAGGGGATGAACACCAGGTCGGCCGTGCCCGGGGTTGATCCCTCAGGGGCATCGGGATCCAACCAGGTGCCACCCCCGGCCGCAAGGGCGTCCTCCATCTGTCGTGCCACAGCCTGAAACTGGTCGCGGGCCTGACGTTCCTGGCGTTCATTGAGGCCTGGTGTGCACAACCAGAGGCACCAGGCCCGGAACAGCAACCGTTCAAGATCGCGTAAGGCGCGCACGCGGCGATCACCCATCGGAGCACCAACGGGCCCGAAAGTCGTCTCGAGTGCCTCAAGAATCCGGTCGCTTTCCGTAATCAGCCGCCCATCCAGTTCCAGCGCTGGAAGCATCCCCGATGGAACTAGGGCTGTGAACCATGGCTCCTTGGGCCCATAACAGCGCATGGTGACCTTGCGGATCCGATAGGGGATCCTGCGAAATTCCAACCAAAGCCAAACCTTCTGGCAGTAGGGGCACCAAGCATGGTGATCCCGAAACAGCGTGACGCGCACCGTCGATTCAGGCTGACCAAAGAGACGCAGAGTGGCTTGCGCATTGGCAGGTCCTTCGACCCGCTCCGCAGCGGGCGGTGCCATGGCCTCCAACTCAGACCAGCTCAGAGCCGTGGCGGGATTGAGGGCAACCATGAGAGTCTCGGATCATCACTGCATGATCACCGCTGAAGTGAATCGCCTGTGACCATCGATCACCGCCAGCTGCAGGACCTTGAAGATCGGGCCCGTCACCGGGGCACTGGCCTCCAATGCGAGGACATCCTTGGCTGCTGGCAGCTGACGACGATCTGGCCCAAAGGTCGCCAAGAAACCAACGCCCTGAGTGGTTGGTTTTTGCGCAGCCTTGGAGCCTGTCTGGACATCTCAGAAGGCCGAAACGCTGATCTTCAGCTACGCAATGCTGTGAACCTGGGGCCGCTCTGCCTGCAGTTTCAAGGGCCTGGCCATCTGCGCGGCAGGCGCCCGCTGCTGGTGTTTCAGTTCAAGCAGGTGGAACTGAAGCTTGGACAGCTCACGCTGCTGAAACGAATGCTCCCCAGCCCCACACAAGGCCGTGAGCCCTTTTTTGCCTTGATCAGTCGCAGCAACGACGGATGGATGGCAGCCCGTGGCCGTGGTGGTGGCTTAGCACTCTGGACCCTCAAGGGTTGAGCCGCTGTTCACACCAGTGGTCGTGACGCTGCCAACGGCGTCGACAATGCGGGTGAGGCTTCAAATCAAGCTGCTCCACCTGAGACAGGTGAATACGCAAGAGCAACAGGTGTGGCGGAACAGCTTCACCGTCGACCACCTCCCGAGGCCACGGCCCTGCTTCAGACAAGAGCTCCCCAGGATTCGGCCAAGCCCAGACACTGCGACCGGGGGGAGAGAGTTTCTGCCAATGATCCGCCAGACCTGTGGGGTCCTGCTCAGGGGTGATCAACGCCGCCGCGCCACGCAACCGAAATTGCTCTCGTGCCTTGCGGAACAACCAACACAGCTCCACCTGAGGCTGATGCATCAGTTCAGAGGGTTTCTCGCTGCGGGCATCCGTGAGCAGCTCCAGATCACCGGATGGGCTCCACCCCCGAAACACCAACGTGCGCACCCGGGGTGTGCCGTCGTGAGCGACGCTGGCCAATTGCAGCCAGCCCGATCCTGCGGCGCGTCCTTCACGCTGGCGCGCTCCGCGCAGCAACGGTCTCCATGGAGGAATTGGGTCCACAAGACCCTGATCAACGGGCATCGTTTAGCCAGGGGTCAAGAAAGGCCAGCGGCCGCGCCATCGACTCCGAGAATCCAAGAATGCCTCGGTCGCGATAGACGTACAGGAGTGAATCGTCGTCATCGAGAAGGAATGTTCCTCCCCGCTGCGTGATGAAACGATCATCGGGCACATAGGTGCCCCAGTGCCGCAGCACTTCGTTCATGTTGCGCAGACGAACCGTGGCCAGTTCAAACGGACGCTGGAAGCCCCCTCCCCCCGCACGCCGAAACAAGGCGGCGGGGAAGGATGGCAGGACCCCGGTCGTCACCTGCTCATCATCATCGAAGCGCTGTGGTGCAGAGCGATCACCGGTATAACCCCGCAACACCTCCTTCAAGGTTCCAGGAGAACCAATGCCGGCGCACATCAACAGCAACGACGGCCAGGGACCTCCGGGTGCCTGAAGCCCCGCTGAGAGGCCCAGCGCACGATGCAACTGGTGATCAGGCTCGATCTGCAGCAGATCTGGCGGAAAACCCGTGAAGTCGCAGAAACGATCGGCTCCTGCCTGATCACCAATGGCGATGGCTAGAGGACGGATGCCGGCCTGCTCGAGCCTGGGCAGCGCCGGCACCAACGCCTGGGCATATTCCATCGAGTCGAAGTCGCCCAGCTGCGTTAACAGCACAACTAACCGTTTAGAACCAGCAGCACCGTCAGGGTTTTTGCCAATTCGTCTGATCAGTGCTTCAGGCGCTTTCATCGGTGCGTTGACAACCCGGTTAACAAAAAAGGGCTGCTCTCAACGGCAGGGTGGCAAAAATCGGCATCCACTCGGGTGACTGCCAATTCCACGTGCACGCGATCCAGCCCTGGTGACACGGCGGGCGGGACTGAATCGCGCAGTCCTTTGTCGGTGTTGGTTTTAGTCGTAAGTCAGCATCTGACTGACGTTGAAGCGTTGCTAGCAATCAGCTGAAATTCCTCGTTTCAATTTTACTTGCATTGCTGATGAGTGGTGATTACTTTTTGCCTTCATCGGATTCAGACATCTGGCAATTCGCCAGGTATTCCTTGAACATGTCTTGAACGACATCACAGCAAGAAGCTCCTTCGTCCACCATATATTGAGCAAGCCATTGCGACTCTTCACTGTTGTCCAATGATCGAATAAATTCTGAAACTTGTATTCTCAAATCCGCGAAGACTCGCAGTTTCTTTTCATCAGGAGGAGTCGGAGAGGCATTGTCATCGGGAAGCCTGAAATTCGAATTGTAAAAAGAAGCGGTCCAAAACAATGGGAAGAATAGTGATACAAGCTGCAAGATACCGAGGGACACAGTTTCCAACTCAGTTGCTTCACGAGGATGAAGATTCCCTGCTCTCCTTGCTGCCTTGCGAATCAATTTAAAACCCTCTCCTTGAGGATGCTTCTTGAGCATGTCGTTGAGATAAGAGCGAAGATAGGTCATCTTGTCTAGGAGTCTATGTGTGTTTCGCCAGAACTGATCACATGGGTATTCTTGATGCATCTCCCTTCAATCTCTGGCGCAGAATCGCGTGGAGCTACAGCCTGATCGAGGCAAGGTTCGACAGAGGCATCTGCAACAATTGAATAAAATTGTACTGTAGCCAAGTTAAATTTGCTTGCCCCAGCACCTACAGACCGGTACCGAGTCTTGAGCACCACCCACCGCGTTTTCCAGCTCCTCATTGAAAGGAGCTGAATCAGCTTTTTTTCAAATCACCGGTAGAGATCAAGAATCCAGCCTCCCTTGCAATCACCACCACAGCGTTAGCGTCAGCAGCAGCTTTAGCTTCTACAGAAGGCTAGTACGGATTTAACGTGTTCGAGGCAGCCTTGAGTTGCTCGTCTGACATTCAAGGACGTGAAAGATTCGTTTGGTCATAGCAAGGGTCAGTATCCACAACTGAAACGGCCAGGATTCATCGACCTAAGAGCCAGTTGCGCATTGATTATGCGTCTGGAAGGTGCTCCTCTGGCTGACATTCGGATTTTTCACTTCTATCGGCATTGCGTTTGAGTTGGTCTAGAAGGAAGGGAGCCAAAGATGGATAGAGCACGAATGAATTGTCGACGGCCGCTTATTAGTTGCTACCAAGGAAATCAAAAATCTTCTGCACTCCACTCACA
>MDTA01129117.1_pt1 | contig 17441 bp, 15 predicted proteins | sample 811151 | NCBI WGS metagenome assembly MDTA01 (sample SAMN05326648, study PRJNA326480) | marine metagenome | isolation source: seawater | place: Indian Ocean: South | collected 2010
ATGACCCATGTCGGCGAGCGGGTGGTGTTGTTGAAGGGCGGGGACGGTGGCCTGGGCAACACGCGCTTCAAATCGTCGACCAACCGCGCGCCGCGCAAGACCATTCCCGGTTTCCCCGGCGAGGAACGCTGGGTCTGGCTGCGGCTCAAGCTGATCGCCGACGCGGGCCTGGTCGGCCTGCCCAACGCGGGCAAGTCCACGTTCCTTTCCGCCTGTTCCCGGGCGAAGCCGAAGATCGCCGATTATCCCTTCACCACTCTGCACCCCAACCTGGGCGTCGTCGCGGTCGATCAGCGGTCCTTCGTGCTGGCCGATATCCCCGGCCTGATCGAAGGGGCCAGCGAGGGCGCCGGGCTCGGCACCCGGTTCCTGGGCCATGTCGAACGCTGCCGCGTGCTGCTGCATCTGGTCGACGGCACGCAGGAAGACGTCGCCGGCGCCTACCGCCAGGTGCGGCATGAGATGAAGGCTTACGGCGGCGGCCTCGCCGACAAGCCGGAGGTCCTGGCGCTCAACAAGATCGACGCCCTGGACGACGACGAGATCAAGGAACGGAGCAAGGCCCTGGCCCGCGCCGCCAAGTGCAAGATGGCCGACATCATGCTGGTCTCCGGCGTCGCCGGGACAGGCGTGCCCGAGGTCTTGCGCGCCCTGGTCGCTGAAATCGGCGATGCCCGTGCCGCGGATGCGGAAGACGGCGAGGCGGAAGACGAAGGAGCCGCGCAGGGGACCTGGACGCCATGACCGCCGAACGTATCCTGCCCCAGGCCGATGCGGCGCCGCAGCTCAGCGACGGCAAGCGGGTCATCGTCAAGATCGGCTCGGCCCTGTTGGTCGACAAGGAACGCGGCACGGTCAAGCGCGCCTGGCTGGAAACGCTCGGCGCCGATTTGCTGAAGCTGCGCGAACGGGGGCAGGAAGTCCTGATCGTGTCCTCCGGGGCGATCGCCGTCGGCCGCCGTCATCTGGGCCTGCCCGCGCGCGGCAAGTTGAAGCTGGAAGAAAGCCAGGCCGCGGCCGCCGCCGGGATGGTCCGTCTGGCCCATGCGTATCAAGAAGTGCTGGGCGTGCACGACGTCACCGTGGCGCAGGTGCTGCTGACCCTGGACGACACGGAGAACCGCCGCCGGTATCTCAATGCGCGCAACACGGTCGACCAGATCATCCGTCTGGGCGCGGTGCCGCTGATCAATGAAAACGACACTGTCGCGACCGACGAAATTCGCTTCGGCGACAACGACCGCCTGGCCGCCCGCGTCGCTGCCATGGTCGGCGCGGACACGCTGGTCCTGCTGTCGTCGTCGGACGGGCTTTATGAAAGCGACCCGTCGCAGGATCCGGACGCCCAACATGTACCCCTGGTTCACGGCGCCATCACGCCGGAGATCGAGGCCATGGCCGGGGTCAAGATGACCGATGACGGATCGGGCGGCATGGTGACCAAGCTGGTCGCCGCCCGCATGTCCATGGCCGCCGGTTGCCGCATGGTGATCGCCAACGGCCTGGCCGATCATCCGCTCGCCCGGATGGAAGACGGCGGCAAGGTGACCTGGTTCCTGCCCGACGCCAACCCGCTGACGGCGCGCAAGCAATGGATTTCCGGCTCGCTCAGCCCCGACGGCGCCATCGTCGTCGACGCGGGGGCGGAACGCGCCCTTGCCCAGGGCAAGAGCCTGCTGCCCGCCGGCGTCACCGGCGTCGAAGGCGACTTCGAACGCGGCGACTCTGTCGTCGTCAAATCGGCGGCGGGCGAGCTTCTGGGCCGTGGCCTGGTCGCCTATTCGGCCGAGGACGCGCGCCGCATCAAGGGTGCGAAATCAAAGGAAATCGAGGATATCCTGGGCTATCGTGGCCGGGACGAGATGATCCACCGCGACGACCTGGTGCTGGACTGACCCGGCCCGGATCGCCATATAAAAAAGCGGGGAACGAGGAGAGGACCATGACCGGCATGACCGAGGCAACGGCACAAACCGAAGACATCGCGCAGATGATGGCCGACATCGGCCGCCGCGCCCGCGCCGCCCAGGCAAAGCTGGCGACCGCCCCGCGTGCCGCCAAGGACACCGCGCTGACCGAAGCCGCCGCCAGCCTGCGCCGCCGGCAGAACGAGATTCTCAGCGAGAACGCCAAGGACATGGCCTTCGGTGAAGACAAGGGCCTGAGCAAGGCGATGCTCGACCGGCTGCTGTTGAACGAAGACCGGGTCGAAGCCATGGCCAAGGGCCTGGAAGCCATCGCCACGCTCGACGATCCCATCGGCACGACGCTCGCCGAATGGGACCGGCCCAACGGTTTGCATATCGAACGGCGCCGCGTGCCCTTGGGCGTGATCGGCGTGATCTACGAATCCCGGCCCAACGTGACGGCGGATGCCGGCGGGCTCTGCCTCAAGGCGGGCAACGCCTCGATCCTGCGCGGCGGTTCGGAAAGTTTCCATTCCTCGGCGGCGATTCTGGACAGCCTGCGCGACGGCCTGAAGGCCGCCGGACTGCCCGAGGATGCGATCCAGACCGTCCCGACCCGAGACCGCGCGGCGGTCGGCGAGATGCTGCGCATGACCGAATTCATCGACGTCATCGTGCCGCGCGGCGGCAAGTCGCTGATCCAGCGGGTGATCGACGAAAGCAAGGTGCCCCTGTTCCAGCACCTGGAAGGCCTTTGCCATTCCTACGTCAACAAGGCCGCCGATCCGGCCATGGCCCGGGACATCGTGGTCAACGCCAAGATGCGCCGCACCGGCATCTGCGGGGCGACGGAAAACGTCCTGGTCGACCGCGACGCGGCGGACACGCTGCTGCCCGGTATTCTCGACGGTCTGGTTCAGGCCGGCTGTGAAGTGCGCGGCGACGCCGACGTGCAGAAAATGGACGCCCGCGTGATCCCCGCCAGCGACGAAGATTGGGATACGGAATATCTCGACAGCATCGTCGCCGTGAAACTGGTCGACGGCATCGACGACGCGATCGGTTTCATCGGCACGCATGGCTCCGACCATACCGACGCGATCATCACCGACGATGCGGCGGCGGCGGAAAAATTCATCAACGAAGTCGACAGCGCCATCGTTCTGGTCAATGCCTCGACCCAGTTCGCCGACGGCGGCGAATTCGGCATGGGGGCGGAGATCGGCATTTCCACCGGCAAGCTGCACGCCCGCGGGCCGGTCGGCGTCGAACAGTTGACCAGCTTCAAATACGTCGTCCGCGGCACGGGTCAAACCCGGCCTTCTTAGGGTTTCCCGCGACGGTCCCGGCAATCCAGAAACCATCGGAACAGACCCTTGAGACGCCCCGCGCGACGCATCGGCATTCTGGGCGGGTCCTTCAACCCCGCCCATGACGGCCACCGGCATATCAGCCTGGAAGCCCTGAAGCGGTTGCGCCTGGACGAGGTCTGGTGGCTGGTCTCGCCGCAGAACCCGTTGAAGCCGCAGGAGGGCATGGCGCCGTTCGAAGACCGAATCGAAAAGGCCAAATCGGTCGCCGACCACCCCCGAATTCGGGTCACCGACATCGAAAAAGGCTTCGGCACGACCTACACGGCGGAAACCTTGGCGCGCCTCTGCCGGCGATTCCCAACCCAGCGGTTTGTCTGGCTTATGGGCGCCGACAACCTGTCACAGATTTCCCGCTGGAGCCGCTGGACACGCATCTTTCACACCGTGCCCGTTGCGGTTTTCGACCGGCCTTCCTATTCTTTAGGGGCGCTGTCGGGTAGGGCAGCGCGCCGGTTCCACCGGGAACGCATCAAGGAATCCCGGGCGGGCCGGTTGGCCGACATGCGTCCTCCGGCGTGGGTCTTCCTTCATACGCCCTTGAACGCGACCTCGGCCACGGCGCTCCGGGCGCGGGGCTTGTTCCGGCGTTCGGGCGGTTGAACCGCCGGGCATGGTGCCGGGCGGACCGCGACACGGAAGGAAAGGACTAGGGCCATACCGAAAGCAAAACAGATGCCGCTCACCGGCGATGACGTCTTGAAACTGGTGACCGCATCCCTGGATGACGACAAGGCTCTGGACCTGGCCGTCATCGATCTCCACGGCAAGACCGATATCGCTGACCACATGGTCATTGCCAGCGGCACATCCGAGCGCCAAGTGGGCGCCATGGCCGACCATCTCCGGGAAAAACTGAAACAGAGCGGATTGAAGGGCCTCAACGTCGAGGGCATGTCCAGCTGCGACTGGGTGCTGATCGACGCGGGCGACGTCATTGTCCACCTGTTCCGCCCGGAAGTGCGCGATTTCTACGGCCTGGAAAAGCTCTGGACCGGTGCCCCCGTACAACAGGAAGCCGCCGCTCCGGCCTGACGCCGGAGGCAGCCGCCGCCTGACAGGTACGACCAGACCCGGCCGCCGGCCCGATGCCCGGCGGCGCGAAGGGAAAGACGTTCATCCGACGGCAGTCCATGGCCGGACTGTCCCAAGCGGGGTTTGTTCGTTTTTCCGCCCCGGCCGTGACGTTCGGCCGATCCCCCTTGCTCCTTCGACAATTCCTCATTCCCCCAAGACCGGCGTTTCACGCTATGGTCCCCCGCATGCGCATCACCATCATCGCCGTGGGCCGCCGGAAGAAGGGCCCGGAACAGGCCCTGTTCGACCAGTACAAGGGCCGCCTGCCTTGGCCGCTCGACCTCAAGCTGGTGGAAGAGAAGAAGCCGCTTTCGGGCGACGCCCTGAAGGCGCGCGAGGCCGAGTTGCTGACTGCCGCCCTGCCCGACGGGGCGACGGTGATTGCGATGGACGAACGTGGCAGATCTCTCGCCAGCCCCGATTTCGCCGAACGCCTGGGAGCCTGGCGCGACGACGGGGTGCGCGATCTCGCCTTCTTGATCGGCGGCGCGGACGGCCTGGCGGAAGAGGCGCGGGCGCGGGCCGATTTCATGCTGTCGCTGGGCAAGCAGACCTGGCCGCATCAATTGGTTCCCGCCTTGCTCGCCGAACAGCTCTACCGGGGGCACGCGATCCTGACCGGCCATCCCTATCATCGGGTGTGACGGCTCGGCCCCGTCGCCGACGAATACCCTGGGAAAGGTGCCCAGGACCTACCATCCGGGGCCAACCTCTGGTAAAAGGAGCAGGTTCGGCACGCCGTTCCGAGACTGTTGAAAGGCCCGGCGCCGCACCCCAATTTCATGACCCCGAATAGCGACACCATTTAAGAAGAGCGCCATGCCCGAAGCGACGAAATCCCCCCGGCCCGTTGTCCTGTGCATTCTGGACGGCTGGGGCGACCGCGAACCCGCCGCCGACAATGCCATTTCCCTGGCCGAAACCCCGACCTGGGACCGTCTGGTCGCCGATTGCCCGCGCGCGCGCCTGGATGCGTCGGCCCAGGAAGTCGGCCTGCCGCAGGGCCAGATGGGCAATTCCGAGGTCGGCCATATGAACCTGGGCGCCGGGCGCATCGTTCTGCAGGACCTGCCGAAGATCGACGCAGCGGTGGAAGACGGTACGCTCGCCGAGAACGCAGCCCTGGTCGCCTATATCGAAAAGCTCAAGACCTCCGGTGGCGTCTGCCATCTGATCGGGCTGCTCAGCCCCGGCGGCGTGCACAGCCATCAGGACCATATCGTGGCGCTGGCCAAGGCCGTGTCGGCCGCCGGCGTGCCGGTCCGCATTCATGCCTTCCTCGACGGCCGCGATACCCCGCCCAAGGGGGCGAAGGGTTACATGGGGCGGTTCCTGACGGCGTTGGAAGGGGTCGAGGACGTTTCCGTCGCGACGGTCACCGGGCGCTATTTCGCCATGGACCGGGACAAGCGCTGGGACCGGGTGACCAAGGCCTATCACGTCATGGTCGCCGCCGACGGCGTGGACGCCGCCGACGATCCCTGCAAGGCGATCGAAGCCGCCTATGCCCAGAACAAGACCGACGAATTCATGGAACCCTGCGTGATCGGCGATTATGCGGGGATGAACGACGGCGACGGCCTGCTCTGCGCCAATTTCCGGGCCGACCGGGCGCGGGAAATTCTCACGGCGCTGGTCGATCCCAGGTTCGACGGTTTCGACCGGTCCAAGACCGTGGCCTTCGCGGCGACCCTGGGCATGGTCGAATATTCCAGTGATCTCAATGCCTTCATTCCGGCCATGTTCCCGGCGGAAAGCCTCTCCGGCATTTTGGGCGAGGCCGTCTCGACCGCCGGCAAGACACAGTTGCGCATCGCCGAGACCGAGAAATACGCCCATGTCACTTTCTTCCTGAACGGCGGCCGCGAAGATGTCTTCGACGGCGAGGAACGCATCCTGGTGCCGTCGCCCAAGGTTGCGACCTACGACCTGCAGCCGGAAATGTCGGCGGGCGAGGTGACGGACAATCTGGTCCGCGTGATCGGCGAGGGGACGTTCGATCTGATCGTCGTCAACTATGCCAACGGCGACATGGTCGGCCATACGGGCATTCTCGAGGCGGCGATCAAGGCGGCCGAGACCATCGACGCCTCCCTGGCGCGATTGGAACAAGCGGTGATCGACGCCGGCGGCGTCATGCTGGTCACCGCCGACCACGGCAACTGCGAGCAGATGGCCGATGCCAAGAGCCGCGGCCCCCATACGGCCCATACCCTGAACCTGGTGCCGGCCTTGCTGGTCAACGCGCCTGAATGGGTCAACGGCCTGCACGACGGGCGCTTGGCCGACGTGGCACCGACGCTGCTGCAACTCATGGGGCTCGCCCAGCCGGCGGAAATGACCGGGCGGTCGCTGATCGACGGCGGTGCCGATGCCGCCCGCGAAGCGGCGGAATAGGTTGCGCGGGTCCTCGCAATCCGCATTCGCCATCGCCTTGGCGGCGGTGGCCGCCCTGGGGCTGCTGACGGGCGATCCGGCTTTCGCCGCCGATGATCTGGACAAGGTCCAGCGGGAAATCAAAAAAGGCAAGGCCGAGACGGAACGCCTGAAGGATCAGGCCGAGGCCCTGCAATCGGACCTCAAGAACCTGCGTCAAAGCCTGGTCTCGGCGGCCAAGGTCGTCCAGGACCGCGAGCTTCGGGTCATTACCCTGGAAGCCAAGATCGCAGACCTGGTGCGTCAGGAAAAAGAGAAGCTGGCCCAGCTGGGCGCCAACCGCAGCCAGTTGGCGGGCGTCCTGGTTGCCTTGCAGAAGATGGTGCAGTTTCCGCCGGAGGCCTTGCTGGCGCTGCCTGAATCGCCGGACGACCTGGTCCGCAGTGCGATCCTGCTTCGTTCTGTCGTGCCGGAGATCGACCGCCGGGCGACCCGTATTCGACTGGATCTGCAATCCCTTGCCGACACCCGCGAGAAGACCGCCGAGGAGCGCCTGAATCTGAATTCGGCGACGGAGGATCTGGCCCGTCAAAGGGCGGAAATTCGCCAGTTGATGGCCGAGCGGCGGGCCATGCTCGACAAGACCCTGGCCGACGAACGGGCCGCCGCCCAGCGCGTCGCCCGTCTGGCCGCCAAGGCCCGCGATCTGAAAGGCCTGATGGCCAGGCTGGAAGAACAACGCCGCGCCGATGAACGGGCCGCCGCCCGCGCCGCGGCAGAGGCGAAAGCCAAGGCGAAGACCCAGGCCGAACAGGCCCGTGCCGCCGCCCGCACCGCGCGTGCCGCCGCCACAGTTTCGCCATCTGTATCGATCACAAAACGTCGTGGGCGCCTTCCGTTGCCCGTGGTCGGGAACCTGGTTGGCCGATACGGCGAAAACCTGCCGTCCGGATTGACCCGCAAGGGCATCGATATCGCCGCCCGAAGCGGCTCACAGGTCATCGCCACTTATGACGGCAAGATCGCTTTTGCGGGAATGTTCCGGGGATATGGGCAATTATTGATTATCGATCACGGCGACGGATATCATACCCTTCTGGCGGGTATGACCCGCATCGACATGGCCGTGGGCCAGCGCGTTTCCACCGGTGAACCCGTGGGCCTGATGGGCGACGGCGGGGGCGACCGGCCAATTCTTTACGTCGAACTGCGCCGCAAGGGACAGCCGATCAATCCCTTGCCGTGGTTGGCGTCACGCAATGACAAGGTGAGCGGATGACACAGATGATGAAGAAGGTTGCGGGCCTCAAGGCCCTGGCCGGTGCGGTGGCGCTGGGCGGAATGGTCCTGATGTCTCCGCCGGCGGCGGCGCAGGATGCCTCGGCGGCGGCTGCGGCTTCGGATGCCAAGAATTCCGAGGAAACCTACCGGCTGCTCAACCTGTTCGGCGATGTCTTCGAACGCATCCGCTCGCAATACGTCGACAAGCCGACCGACGAAGAATTGGTCGAATCCGCGATCACCGGCATGCTGACGGCGCTGGACCCCCATTCCAGCTACATGAACGCCCGCACCTATAAGGAAATGCAGGTCAATACGCGCGGCCAGTTCGGCGGCCTGGGGATTCAGGTCACCATGGAAAACGGGGTGGTCAAGGTGATCTCGCCGATCGACGATACGCCGGCGGCGCGCTCGGGCATCAAATCGGGCGACTTCATCACGCATCTCGATGACGAAGCGATCCAGGGCCTGACCTTGTCGCAGGCGGTCGAGAAGATGCGCGGCAAGGTCGGCAGCGATATCAAGCTGACGATCCTGCGCCCCGGTCAGGATGCGTTCGACGTCAGCCTGACCCGCGCAATCATCAAGATCACCTCGGTCCGCTCGCACATGGAAGGCGACGATATCGGCTATATCCGCATCACCTCGTTCAGCGAACAGACCAAGCAGGGTCTGGACAAGGCGCTGGCCAAGATGAAGAAAGAAGCCGGTGACAAGCTCAAGGGCTATATCCTGGACCTGCGCAACAACCCGGGGGGACTGTTGGATCAGGCGATCGCCGTCTCCGACACCTTCCTGGACAAGGGCGAGATCGTCTCCACCCGCTCGCGCGATCCCAACGACACCCAACGCTTCAACGCCACCAAGGGCGACATGACCGACGGCAAGCCCGTCGTGGTTCTGATCAACGGCGGCTCGGCGTCCGCGTCGGAAATCGTCGCCGGTGCGCTGCAGGATCACCGCCGCGCCGTCCTGATGGGCACGCGGTCGTTCGGCAAGGGTTCGGTCCAGACGATCATGCCGCTGCAGGGTCATCGGGCCATGCGCCTGACCACGGCGCGCTATTACACGCCGTCCGGCGACAGTATCCAGGCCAAGGGCATCCATCCGGATATCGAGGTCAAGCCGTCGCGAATCGAGGAAATCGAGGCCCGGCCGGGCCGCCGCGAAGAAAACCTGCGCGGTGCCCTGGACAACGGCGTCCATGACAAGGACGTCAAGGACGATGCAGGGGATGCCAACACGGATGGCGAGAAAACCTCGGAAAAAGAAGGGGATGGCGCAAAAGAAGCGGTCGATTATCAGCTTCTGCGGGCGATCGATCTGCTTCGGGGCGTGGCGCTGTTCTCCGGTGCGTTGACCTCCTCGACCAATTGAGTACCCTGACCGTCGAAGCGGCGGATGTCCGCCGCCGCCGGCCGTGACCGAAAGGTCGATCAAACGGTCAGGCTGCCGCCAGTGCCCACCGGTGACGCCCGCCGGCCGGGCCCATCATGAACGGGTGCGCCGTTGAAACTGCCGTTTAGCCTGAAACGCCGCAAGAAAGGCGGCGATGACGACGAAGACGACGACGAACTCGACCTCGACGAAGAAGACGAGGACGAGGAAGACGACGACGGCGGCTATGACGAGGACGACGACGAGGAGCTGGAGGGCAGCGCCTGGTCGCGCATGGATCCGCAGCGCAAGATCCTTATCATCGCGGGTCTTGCCGCCGGGCTTCTCCTGACCTCCATCTTCGGCGGCGCCGCCTGGTTCCTGTTGGGGTCCAGCGAACCGGAACCGGAAGTCGTCGATCCCCGCCGTCCCGACGGCTCCATCGCCATTCCCACGGCTCAGGCACCCGCCGGCGGCGGCCTCACGCCGCCTGCCGAGGGCGGCGCTCCCACCGAAGGGCAGCCGGCGGAAGGCCAGGCGGGCGAGGCGGGCGGCGGAACGGGCGCCGCGCCCAATCCGGCAATCCCGGCCGAGCCGGTCGTCGGCGGCGTATCGGCCAGCCAGGTCGCGGTGCAGAACATCGGCACTTCGGGTCTGGGATCGGGCCTGCAGGCGGTCGGCGGGGCGCAGGACCCGGACCGCAGCAAGATCATTCCCTTCAGTACCGCCGACGCCTACAAAGGCATCGCCTGGATCGACGGGGTCGAGGCCCTGGCCCGGGTTCCCGATTTGGCCTTGGTCGAGAAAACGGCGGACGGGCGTGAACTCCCGGCCGTCGCCCGCAACGGCACGCGCCCCATGGATGCCTATGCCCGCCCGGTCCCGGAATTGGACGCAACGATCCCCCAGATCGCCGTGGCGATCCGTGGCATCGGCCTGTCGCGCTCGGCCTCCATCGCCGCGATCAAGGCCCTGCCGCCCGAAGTCAGCATGATCATCTCGCCCTATGCCCGTGACCCGGCGGATTGGGTGCTGCGCGCCCGGCTGGCCGGACACGAGGTCTTCATGGGCCTGCCGATGGAAAGCGCCAATTTCCCGTTCGAGGATGCGGGGCCGCTCGCCCTGAACAGTGCGAAACAGGTCGGCGACAACATGGCCACCTTGACCAACCTGATGGGCATGGTGCCGGGGTACGTCGGTTTCATGTCGCGCTTCGGCTCCAAATTCGGCCTGGCCGAGGGCCAGTTGCGGCCGATCTTCGAGGAATTGAAGGCGCGCGGTCTGATGTTCGTCGATTCCGGTGAATCGGGCAGCGGCGCCATGGCGCGCATCGCCGCCGAGGTCGCCGTCCCCAAGGCCGTGGTCGATATCCATCTGGACCGCACACCGACCGAGGACGAAATCGCCGGGCGTCTGTTGCGGCTGGGCGCGCTTGCCCGCAGTCAATCCGTCGCAGTGGCCATGGGCGAGCCCTATCCCCATACCATCCGGGAGCTGAAAAATTGGCTGGCGGCGCAGCCGCCGGACCGCCTTCGCCTGGTTCCACTCAGCGCCGTCGCCGATCGCCAGATCATCCAGTAACCCGCCGGCAACATCCTCTTGGCACTATTCCACCGGTTCTTTTCCGCCAGTTGCGGACAGCCGGTCCAAACGCAGGTATCCTTCGCCCATGACCCTTGATCCCGACGACGATCCGCGCCCCTACCGGACAGGTGTGGGTGCTGTGTTGCTGAACGGCGACGGTAATGTCTGGCTGGGCGAACGTATCCGCCGCGCCGGGCTGCAGATGGAATTCCCCTGGCAGTTGCCCCAGGGTGGTCTGGACGACGGGGAAGACCCGCGCGACGCCGTGTTCCGCGAGTTGGAAGAGGAAACCGGCACGCGCAACGCCGAGATCGTCGCCGAAACGCCGGACTGGCTGGCCTACGATCTGCCCTTGGACATTCGCGACATGGTCTGGAAAGGCCGGTTTCGCGGCCAACGCCAGAAATGGTATGCCCTGCGGTTCCTCGGCGACGACGGCGATTTCGATCTTAACTTTCACGACAAACCCGAGTTCTCGTCCTGGCGCTGGGGCGCCATGGGAGAATTGCCCTCTCTGGTCGTGCCGTTCAAACGGGGTCTCTATAAGGACCTGCTGACGGTCTTCGGCCATTTGGGGCGCGGGATCTAGAACCATAAGAAAACCGGGAATGACCGAATAATGATGTATCTGCAACTTGTTGCCGGATTGGTCGTGCTGATGGGCGCGGCCGAGATCATGATCCGTGGCGCGGTCGGCCTGGCCCGTATCTTCGGGCTGTCGCCGCTGCTGATCGGCATGACGGTCGTCGCGTTGGGGACCTCGGCGCCGGAACTGGTGGTCTCGCTGGATGCGGCGCTGACCGGAAATCCGGGGCTCGCGACCGGGAATATCGTCGGCTCCAACATCGCGAATGTGCTGATGATCGTCGGTGCGGCGGCATTGCTGGCCCCGATGGCCAAGCGCAAGTCGAAGCTTTACCGTGACGGCGCGCTGCTGCTGATCTGTTCGGCGCTGTTCGTCATGCTGTGCTGGGGCGGCGAGTTGGATCTCCCGAAGGGCGCGTTGCTGGTCATCATCTTCGCGGTGTTTATCGGCAGCGCCTATTGGCGGGACATCAACGATCCCGGCGCCTCGGCCGAGCGTGTCGAGGAAGTCGAGGAAATCGGCAAGGTGCCCGAGAAAGCCTGGGTCGCCTGGGCGGCATCCATCGGCGGCCTTGCCGGGATCGCCCTGGGTGCCGACCTGATGGTCACGGGCGGGGTGTCCATCGCCCGTGCCATGGGCCTGGGCGAGGAAGTCATCGGCCTGACCCTGATCGCCATCGGCACCTCGTTGCCGGAATTGGCGGCCTCCGTGGTTGCCGCCCGGCGCGGTCATGCCGACGTCGCCATCGGCAACGTCGTGGGCTCCAACATGTTCAACATGCTGGCGATCGCCGGCGTGGTGTCCATGGCGGCGCCCCTGCCGGTACCGACCACGATGCTGGCGTTTGACCTTTGGGTGATGCTGGGCGCGGCGGTGCTGATCATCCCGGCGATGTTCGGCTGGATCGGGATTTCCCGGTTGGGCGGCATCGTGTTGCTGGTGCTGTACGGCGGCTATCTCGCGGCGCAGGTCCTGGGCGTGCCCGACGTCGTCGCGGATAAACTGGGCGAGATCCTATGACCGGGCCGCAGGCCGCGCCGGGGACGGCGCTGGTCACGGGGGCGGCGCAGCGCATCGGCCGCGCCATGGCGGTCGATCTGGCGGCCACGGGTTGGCGCGTCGCCGTGCATTACAACGGCTCGGCCCAGGCGGCGGAAGAGACCGTGTCGATCATTCGCGCGGCCGGTGGCACGGCCGAGGCGGTGGATTGCGACCTTTCGGACGAAACCCTTACAGCGAATCTGGTCGCCCGCGCAGCGGATGCTCTCGGCCCGGTGACCTTGCTGGTCAACAATGCCTCGCTGTTCGAAAAGGACATGCCGAACACGGCGACGCGGGACAGTTGGGACGCCCATATGGCGATCAACTTGCGCGCGCCCTTCGTGCTTTGCCAGGGCTTTGTGCGTGGGCTGCAGGACAAGGGCGGCGGCAACATCGTCAATGTCTGCGATCAGCGGGTCTTGAACCTGGGGCTCGGGTTCACCAGTTACAGCTTATCCAAATACGGGCTGTGGGGCCTGACCCAGATGCTTGCCCGAGACCTCGCACCCCGCGTGCGCGTCAACGCCATCGGCCCCGGGCCGACCCTGCCCAGCCCGCGCCAAACGGCGGAACAGTTCGCCGATCAATGGCGGGCGACGCCGCTGGAACGCCCGGTCGATCCCGGCGATATTTGCCGCGCACTTAGGTTCATCCTTGACGCGCCGTCGCTAACAGGCCAAATCATCGCCCTGGACAGCGGCCAGCACATGGGGGCCGCCTGGGACAAAGACGCCGTTCTGGAATAGGATGCCCGGAACCGGCCCGACTTCTCCGCCATAGATGCCACTGGAAGCAGCCATGACCGTCGACCAATACAAGGTGACAGAGCCTGCCAAGATCGCCGATGCCCGCGGTGCGATCCGCCATGTCTTCGTGCGCAATCTGGTGCTGCCCGCCAACATCGGCATCCATGCCTTCGAGAAGACGGGGGCCCAGCGCATTCGCGTCAACGTCGATCTGGCGGTGCGCGAGACCGACCAGCCGCCCGCCGACGAAATCGGTCAGGTCGTCTGCTACGAGGAAATCACCGAAGGCATCAAGGCGATCACCGGGCGCGGCCACGTCAACCTGGTCGAGACCATGGCCGAGGACATTGCCGCCATGTGCCTGGAAGACCCCCGTGTGCGGTCGGTGCGGGTGCGGGTCGAAAAGCTGGACATCCTGGAAAATGCCGAGAGCGTGGGTGTCGAAATCGAACGCTTTAACTCGCGCGCCTGAGGGCATATCCAGCGACGGCGGCTAAGTCCTTGATATAGCGCCTTTGTGGCCCCCGCCAGGGGAGTTGTGCACAGGCCATTACACCGTTTCATATTTGTGTCCAGTCCGTTTCTGAATATTTTCAGGACCGATCCAGCCTCTGTGCCGGGTATTATTATTGTTTTATTTCAATGCCTTATAAAGCTGCCCATTTATTGGGCAAAGCCGAGGAATCCCGGAGTTTTCCGCCCCTTGACCTCCGCCAGCGGGTTTTTCAACAGGATTATCCACAAGAGTCGTGGATAGATGACGTTCGCGATTCGGGGGGCTGCGCTATATCTTTCGACATAGTATTGATTCGCCTCAAGTTTCCCCTGATTGAGGGGTGTGTGAAGGACCGAATAGGTGACTGTGGATCCGGAAAATCAGGACGGGCCGGACGAGAACTCGGATGACGGCGCCGAGGTGACGACGGCCGCCTCGGCGGCGTCGGTCGCGAAGGGGGCGGAGGTCATCGCCCGCCACCTGAAGACCCTGCCGGGTGCGCCCGGGGTCTACCGCATGATCGCGGCGGACGGGGCGGTGCTTTACGTCGGCAAGGCGAAGGATTTGAAGAAGCGGGTCGCCGCCTATACCGCGCCCGAGCGCCAGTCGATCCGCATCCGCCGGATGATCGCCCTGACCGCCGACATGGAATTCGTCACCACGGCGACCGAGGCCGAGGCGCTGCTGCTGGAATCCAACCTGATCAAGCGCTATGCGCCGCGCTACAACATCCTCCTGCGCGACGACAAATCCTTCCCCTATATCCTGGTCACCGGCGACCACGACTATCCCCAGGTCGTGAAGTACCGGGGCGCCAAAAGCCGGGCCGGGGATTATTTCGGGCCTTTCGCTTCGGTCTGGGCGGTCAACGACGCGCTCAATGTGCTGCAACGGGCGTTTCTGCTGCGCTCCTGTTCCGACCATGTGTTTTCCGGGCGCACGCGGCCCTGCCTGCTGTATCAAATCAAGCGCTGTTCGGCGCCCTGTGTCGACCGCATTTCGAAGGACGACTACGGCGCCTTGGTCGATCAGGCGCGGGCCTTCCTGACCGGCGACTCGCGGGCGGTGCAGGCGGAGTTGTCGGCCCGCATGGAGGAAGCCTCCGACGCCTTGGAATTCGAGATGGCGGCCCAGTACCGTGACCGCATCCAGGCGATGACCCGTATCCAGGCCCATCAGGACATCAACGTCCGCAGCGTCGGCGACGCCGACGTGATCGCCGCCCACCGCCGGGGCGGGCAGACCTGCGTCCAGGTCTTCTTCTTTCGTACAGGCGCCAATTTCGGCAACCGGGCCTATTTCCCCAGCCACGCGCCGGAAGACACCATGGGCGAGGTGCTGGAGGCCTTCCTGGGCCAATTCTATGCCCGTACGGTGCCGCCCAAGACGGTGTTGCTGAGCGACGACCTGCCCAATCGGGAATTGATCGAGGACGCGCTTTCCGTGCGCGCCGAACGGAGGGTCAAGGTTTCCGTCCCGGCGCGGGGCGACAAGCGCCAGATGTTGGAGCACGCCCGCAACAACGCCAAGGAAGCGCTCAGCCGCCGGATGTCGGAAAGTGCGACCCAGCGGAAGCTGCTGGACGGCCTGTCGGAAGCGCTGGGCCTGGAGGCCGCCCCCGACCGGATCGAGGTCTACGACAACAGCCATGTCGGCGGGACCAAGGCTGTGGGCGGCATGATCGTCGCCGGTCCCGACGGTTTCGAGAAGGGCGCCTACCGCAAGTTCAACATCAAGGGCGCGGCCAACGTTCCCGCATCGGAGGGGGGCCGTGCGGCCGGCAAGGACGGGCCCGGTTTCGCCCCCGGCGACGACTACGCGATGATGCGCGAGGTCCTGACCCGGCGGTTTTCCCGCGCCCTCAAGGAAGATCCGGACCGTGCCCAGGGGCAATGGCCGGATCTGATCCTGATCGACGGCGGCAAAGGGCAATTGGGTATCGCCATGGAGGTTTTCGAGGAACTGGGCATTGAGGAGGTCGCTCTGGCCGCCGTTGCCAAGGGCCCGGACCGCAATGCCGGACGCGAGCGCATCTTCATGCCGGACGGGCGGGAGCTCCTGCTCAAGCCGCAAGACCCGGTGCTTTACTTCATTCAGCGCCTGCGCGACGAAGCTCACCGCTTCGCCATCGGTGCGCATCGGGGGCGGCGGGCCAAGGCGATCCATACCTCGAAATTGGACGAAGTGCCGGGCATCGGCGCCCAGCGCAAGAAGGCGCTGCTGCACCATTTCGGCCATGCCAAGGCGGTCGAGGCGGCACGGCCCGAAGATCTGGCCGCCGTCGATGGAATTTCCAAATCCATGGCGCGGAAAATCTATGACTGGTTTCATCCCGACGACTGATGTGGTTGAATGCGCCCGCCGGGAGGCCGCCGCAGTTGGGCGGCATGACCGGCGCATTGAAGGGGGCGGGGCCGCGCCCGACCGTTGGAATTTCCAGGCCCCGTAGTGGAGACGTCCGTGCTGACCCAGCTGCCCAATTTGCTGACCTTGTCGCGCATTGCCGCCATTCCGGTGGTGGTTTGTCTGATGCTGTTCGTCGAGGCCCCCTACGGCAACTGGTGGGCCTTTGGGGTCTACTGCTACGCCTCCATCACCGATTTTTTTGACGGCTATTTGGCCCGGGCCTGGGAACAGCAATCCTCGCTGGGCCGTTTCCTCGACCCGATCGCCGATAAGCTGCTGATCTCGGCCCTGTTGCTGGCGCTGGTCGGGGTCGACCGGTTCTCGGATGTTCATATCCTGCCCGCCGCGGTGATCCTGTGCCGGGAAATCCTGGTTTCGGGTCTGCGCGAGTTTCTGGCTTCGGCGCGTGTCGGACTGCCGGTTTCGACCCTGGCGAAGTGGAAGACGACGGTGCAGATCCTGGCGCTTGGTTTTCTGATCGTCGGCCCCGCCGGACCGGACTTCGGGCCGCTCTCGACGACCGAGGTCGGGGTTTACGGTCTATGGATCGCGGCTTTGCTGACCCTGGTCACCGGGTTCGACTATCTATGGGCCGGTCTGCGCCATATCCGGCGCGAGGACGACCCCGGCACGGGGCCCGGTGCCACACCTTCCGCCGGTCCGCCTGACCCGGCATAAGGCGCTGAAATCCGTTGAAATCTGTGCCATTCTAACCAATATCAACGGCCTTCCGGTGGCGTTCGGCCCGGTAAGGAAAAGTAAGAAAACCCAAGAGGAAACGGCGGCATGAAGGTTTTCGGCCTGGTCGGATGGAGCGGCAGCGGCAAGACCACCCTGCTGGTCAATTTGATCCCCGAACTGACGGCCCGGGGGCTTTCGGTTTCGACCATGAAGCACACCCACCACAACTTTGATATCGATCGCAAGGGCAAGGACTCCTACGAACACCGCGCCGCCGGCGCGCACGAGGTCATGCTGACCTCGGGCAAGCGCTGGGTGCTGCAGCGGGAATTGCGGGGCGAGGACGAACCGGACATGGACGAATTGATCGCCCGCATGGCGCCGGTCGACCTGATCCTGATCGAAGGGTTCAAAAGTCACCGCCACGACAAGATGGAAATTTTCCGCCCGAGCGTCGGCAAACCCATGCTGGCGGTGGACGACGATACGGTGGTCGCCGTCGCCACGGACGCG
>MDTA01012548.1_pt1 | contig 17440 bp, 13 predicted proteins | sample 811151 | NCBI WGS metagenome assembly MDTA01 (sample SAMN05326648, study PRJNA326480) | marine metagenome | isolation source: seawater | place: Indian Ocean: South | collected 2010
GATAATCATGTTGCATCGAAGTAGCTCCTGTTTCGCTTTATTGAGTGTTTCAGGTGATCTGAAGCCCCAGTGTTCTTTCATCGTTTTGAAAGCAATGGATATGTCGCCGTTGTTTCGGCCCCTGAAGTAATACGCCATGATCAGGAGCAGATTGCGGGGCTATCAAGACCATGCTAGATCCCTGCCCATCAGCTGATTCCGGCCAGGGCGCACGATCCTTGTAGCTGAAGTTACGAATGTCGGCACCCCCTGCGTCAATCAACCTGAGCCGTTCCCCGCCATTGGAAAGCCCCGTTTCATTAGAGAATTGCCCCGAGGCCAATGATAAAGATGCCTCCGGATAACGTTGTAGAAACGCGGCACGGTCTCGGGCAATGACCAATCGGGCTCCTGGTTCGAGGACCTCCCCCTGGGCAAAATCATATGCTATGCCATCAATAAATCTTGCTCCCTCAAGGAGCACGCTTTCCCCACTAATATTCATAGCCTCGATGTATTCGAACTGGTCTGGATCAACAAACCCCGCGTTAATTTCTTCCGGAGTCAATGCCCCGGGATGATACATGATCTCTGAGATAACGAGATTGGCTGCAGAAGCCGGGGCTACCGGGGTGGTGTTATTGATCGTGATCGACCTGTCACCTATCACCTGCCCGGCAAAGTCGACTGCCTCAAGGGTTATAACACTCGATCCTGGAGGAGCTGGCAGCTTTACCTGCCAGGTATTGCCATCAAGCCAAGTCACTGGTAATGGCTCCGTGTTACCTTGAACTCGGATGGTGCGCAAGTTTACCCAGCCGGTGCCGGAAATCGTGGCAGCACCTGATGCAACCGTCAAGGGTGACTGGGTGGTGATCGAGAAGTTAACCTGAGGGATCGAGCTGTTAATCTGCGAGAGCACGTTGGCCGATCGGCTATTCATGTAATCAAGATCACCTGCCCAGTTCTGATTGGGATCAAGGCCGGCAAAGTGAGAAGTCCAGATGGACATGTAGCTGTTGTTATAGGTCGTGGTGATAATATCGTGCAGATGACCAAGGTAAATCCTGCGCCTTGATGCATTTGCAGTTAACCTACTGCACTCGGAATTGGCAAAGATGCTGCGCGAAGCATTGAAGGCAAAATCCATATCATGGGGTAAAAACATGATCTGACCACTGGGGTTTGCGTAGTAAGCACCATTATGTTGACTGCCTGCCGCGGCATTATCTCCCGCACCGGTCAAAACGGCATAAGCCATCCCTCTCAACCAACGATCCACATCGACCACATCATCCAAACCCTCCTCAAATGCATTGCCTGACTTGCTGAAATGTTTTGCGTATTTGATAATCGGGTCAAAATCATCCGCTTCCCGGTTGATCTTGTTAAGAAAAAACCAACGGTAAGCCTCCGGGTCATCGCCAAGATTGGAAACACTGACACCAACGACACGATCGGGTTGCGGGCGCTTCAATCCGCCACTCTCCGAGGTCGGATAGTAAATCAGTTCATACTCATAGACCTTACCATCGGCACCATCCTCAAACTGTGAATCAAGAAACAGCTCATCATAACGGGCCAGTTGCAGGGTGGCGCTGCCGGTCAGAGCATTGTTCGGGGCAATAATTCTTATAAGGTCATAATAGCGACTTAGCACCCCACCTGAATTGGACATCATGATATCGAAAAGCAACTCGCGCTGACCGGGAGACTGTCCCTGGGAACGGTCAATAGCAATCTTCTCGTGAACCCCTTGGTAAAGGTTATCAGCGGGAAATTGGACGTTGTAACCCACACGGTTCAGGTTGTCCCTTCCCCGCTCACTGCTCTTGAGGCGCACCCCACAGCCATAGTAAATCCGCCTCTCATCATCAATGACCGTTGCATTGAGTCGATCATTACTCATGACCTCCGTGCTCACGTGCATGAAGTTCACGTCAGCAGGAGTCATAACAATTCGGAAGTTGTGCAGTCCGTTCGTCGCTGCCCTGCCGTCATCGACCTCATAGAGTGCCGGTCTCTGAGCTCCCATAGGAGGGAATTGCGAAGTTATTCCCCTGCTGTCATTGCCGCGAACATAGAAAGAAACTACGGAACCGGAAGACTGCCCGGGAATTCCCGCCTCATATCGCCCGCCAGGGCCAGCACCCATCGTGACCTGCTGAAAATTGCCGCCATTTACCGAGTAGAAAAGACTCATTGCGGCAATGCCATCAGGATCGGCAGCCTGGATGGAAACCCTTGTGCTCTTACCGACTGCTGGAACCGGTGGGTCATGTTTCAGGTTTGAGTAGCCCGGCCCAATATTGGGAACTGCCCGAGAATTTGGTCTGCCTGGCGTGCCAGGGTCAACGGGGCGGTCAATGACATTAACGCCCGCACAACGATTGAAATAAAGCCGCGTGTGCAGCTGGTTGCTGCCGGCAACCCAGCGGGCACGGAATGAGATCTCATAAGTGCGCCCATTGATGACGGAACCGGCCAGCGTCGTCTCAATCTGATTGTGCATATGCTCAGTAGGTCCCGTTGCCAAGACTCGTAGGACCTTGTTGCCGGGGTTTCCGGGGTCGTCAACAATCGCGCTGTGCCGGTGATTGCCACGCAACCGCCAAACGGCAGCATTATTGAAAGTGCCATCAGTAAGCTTCTGAGCCGCGACGCCATCAGGGTCTTCAATCACACTCACATCATCAATGAGTATTTCGCCACTTCCCATCAACCCCATGTTGAATTCGCGCCACTGACTGTCCGGTCCCCGGCTTGAACCGGCAACCTTGCGGTATCTGTAGGTTTTCCAGGCAGTGCCTGCGTATTCGTCACTGGCGGCCCAACTGCCCCCCAACGTATTATCTGCAAGGAGGTCACGTAACTCAAGGCTTGCTCCGCCTCCATCTGCAACATCCGGCCAACTGCCACCATCCCTATAGTGTATGATATCAACAGGATTGCGCGCAGCATCGCGCAACTCAAGCCGCTCGCCGCTGCGTGAAAGTGTACCCGAAAACTCACCCATCAATGAAGCCCCCGGGAAAGATGAACTAAAAAGTCCGGCGTCACGGGCAATGCACGTCTGTGCTCCGGGTGCCAGCACACTGCCCTCGGGAAAGGTAAAATTGACCCCGTCTGAAAATTGCCAACCGGCAAGGTCCACAGCCTCTTCTCCGCGGTTTGTCAGTTCAATCCACTGGTTGTCCGAATTGCGGAAAGGGCGGCCTTCAGAAGCGGGTGAAGTCTCAACCCGGGCATCAAGGGCAAGACCAAAGACCGTGTCACTACTTCCCCTTGAGCTCTGATGCACCTCGACGGACATCCGATTCACTCCCGGCAACAGGGCCGCCGGACTAATCTCCAAAGAATTGAGCACTGCATTGCTGACACTAGGAGTAGCCAGTGTCTCCGGTCCGACCTGACCATCAGGCATATTGAAACGGCCGACTTCCGTCCCATTAAGGTAAAACACCGCCCCATCATCCACCTGGTGAGTGATCTCAAGGGAATCCGCACTGGCAAAAACCTCGGTAGAAACGGTAAAATCAACTTCGTAGTAATAGGTCACCGTGGCACTGCTATATTCAGCACTAGTCCACGCCGTATTCAGAGGCTCAGGCAATGAACCGGTCTCCCTACCAACGGGGGCCCTGCCCAACTTCCAATTACCACCCACCGGATGCGCAACCGAAGCCCAACCGGTAGCTAAGCTCTCATCAGCATTGTTACACCGCCAGTTAGCATCCATTTCCAACAGCGACAACCTGTCAAAAGTTGCCGGTTGGGCCAGTCTCGCCGGAAGACCCGGAGGATTGTATGCAATCTCACTAATGACGATGTCTCGGTTAAACAAAAAATCATTCGGAGAACCGGGAGTCGGAATGGCTGGGTATAGCCATTCTTCGCTTCCATTGCCTGCTAATCCTCGTAAGCGACCAGTGACCTTGCGACCGTCAAGAACAATCCCGGCACTATCACGCAGAAAAAGCTTGTCGTCCTCATCAGGTATGAATCCCAGAGTGCCCTCATCAAGCAATAAGAAATCCCCGGGAGCGAGCTCACCAGCCGCAAGTTGGTATTCGCGCAGATCACCGCCGCCGGCATAGAGGGTAATACCTGACATCTGCAAGGGCTCAGCCCCTGCGTTAACCAGTTCCAGCCAGAAAGCTTCCCCGTCGGCCGGCATCATTTCGTTAAAGCGCAGTCGAGGTGCGGAACCTGGAATGGAACCAGCTATTTCCGCATCCAACTCAAGACCAAAAACAATGTCACTACTGCCGATCCTCTCCTGATGAACCTCGACCGATATCCTATTCTCCCCGGCGACAAGTGCGCCGGAAGGCAAGGGAATCGTAGCCGATAATTCATCAACATCGAGACCTGAAGCAGCCAGTGTTGCTGCTTCAGGAACACCCGCCGGCATATTCACCCTAAAAACTTCGCTGCCGTTTATATAAATCACAGCCCCATCATCCACGGCATGCCTCAAGTTAAGTGACTGAAGGCCGGCGATCTGTGTACCCCCTAGGTTAAACTCCCGCTCAAAATAATAGGTAATCACAAAAGGATTATTTAAACCTGGAAACCTTAGCGTTGTATTAATAGGAATCGTGACACCGCTCTCCCTACCCAGACCGCCAGCCCCGGATCTCCAGTCCCCTCCCTCAGGATGAGTAACTGCCGCCCATCCACTACCAAGATCGCTACCAGACTCGTTATAGCGCCAGAGATCATCTAAAACGATCAGTTTGGATATCACTGTTGGCGGAGGTGTATTGGCATCCGGAAAGTTCGTGCTACCCGGCGTCCCGCCTGATTGAGATGAAAAGGTCCAGTTTTCCGGAGGAACACTCGCCGAGTAAGGAATGCGCTTTGCAAGAGTGGCACCAGACCCGTCAGCGGCCGCAGGCCAAAGTCCTCCATCAGAGAAATCAACCTCATCCATCAAACGGCCGCTCTGGTTGAAGAGGACTAGGTGCTCACCACCATTCTGGATGCTGCCGGAAAACGGACCAAGTTGAGCAGGTCCCGGATTCTTGGCAACTACAAGGTAGGAACCGGAATCAAGGAATGTCCCCTGAGGAAACGTGTAACCAATGCCGGAAATTTTCCAGCCAGACAAATCAACCTTGATCCCCATTTGGTTGAAAAACTCCAACCATTCACCCTCCTCACCCTGCCCTGAAGGATTGTATTGTATCTCGTTGAAAACCACCACCGAATCCGATCCCCCCTGCGCACGGGAGAGCAACAGAAGTAACGTAAAGACAATAGTGGTCGGGACAAAGAACTTCATTGCGGGAGGGGCTAGTGTTCCTCTTCACTCTACATGGCTACGCATGATAGGCACAGACCAAATTATTATCTTTCCCGCTACAGCCAACTCATATGAGCTAGCGTATCTGCAATTGACTGAGAGTAAACTCTACACTCCCAACATCCTCATTATCAATTGAATACGCTGTATATTTCACTGCCGGATCCCTCCTTGTAAAGTCAAAGACTACTTCACCAAAGCTTGGCTTGGCGTTATACCCGAAAAGACAACCTTCCATAACCCTGTGAGCATGGATATTTGTCAGCCTAGAACTCATGAACTCGTATATCGGATAAGCCTTCCCAGGACGCTGGTTTTTCCAGGCATCCGACCGATGTTGATCAGCAGCCAAGACAAAGACCCCGCCGATCCTATTGGCTGTGATAAAACTGAATATGTCCTCCCGCTCCTCTTGGTAGCCATCCCACGTATCAAGACTGTCCGGCTTGACATTCGGCGTCATCGGAACCGAAGAACAAATCACCTTGAAGTCCGCCACCGACCCAAGCAATTTTGCCTTCAGCCAGGCCAGTTGAACGGGCCCTAGCATTTCCTTGGCAGCCGGTTCACGATAATAGCGAGTATCAAGAAAGAAAAATTCGACTCTGCGGCCAAACCCATAGTTAAAGTAGCATCCCGGCTGTTTATCCTCTCCTCCGTATTCGGGGTTTGGCCATTGCCTGATAAACGTGCCCCATACTCGGGGCTTCCAGGGCGGAATATCCACAGCCGCTCCTCCGTGGGAATCATTGGTTGCAAAATCATGATCATCCCAAATGGCATACACTGGAACAGTGGCTGTCAACCTGCGCCATTCAGGTCGGGACTGTCTACGGTAATAGCAATACTGTCCGACCTCACGAATATCAGGCCGGTCAATATAGACATTGTCTCCAAGCATGAACAATGCATCTGGCTTGTGAGAGGCAATCGTGTTCCACATACGCTCAAACTTCGGGTTAAAGCAGGCTCCACCACCAAAAACAATCTTGATTTTTTGACCACCATCAAGGGGCATCGTCCGGAAACTGGTCTCATGGCCAACATCAACCGGCTGCTCATCCTGAAAGAGCTGGTAATGGTAGAAGGTATCCGGCTCAAGTCTTGTCAACTCAATCACAGCGGTATAGTCATTGGCTGCGCTCACATTTACGGCATCTGCACTGACTCCCTCTATCACTGCCTTCAATTCACATTCCCTCCCGGTGCGAACCCAGATCTTTACCGAGCTCGTTCCAAGTTCACCCAGCATAGGACCATGTATCAGTCGTGCCCCCCCCTGCCCTGCAAGCTCACCGAACCCTTGCGAGCGAAGCAAAGATTTGTTCAGACTACGTGGACCGGCAACCAATCGCTCAACAGGGAGTCCTAAGGCAACTGCCTTGCGGGCATATTCAAGGGCTCTCTCACCATCCCCTCTTCCACTGTGGGCAAGCGCCAAGCAATACTGTGTCTCGGAATCATCAGGAAACTGACGTTCAAGGTTTACTAAAACCTTGAGCGCATTGCTAAACTCTCCTCTGGCGAGCTGAGCCATCACCCAACGATGCTGCTTCTTGTATTGCAGCCTGTGCTCCTTAGCCAATGTATGACCTGCCAAGAGAAAAACGCTCACAATTGCCGCCCAGACAGAAAAGATGGTCATGCCATTGCATATATCTTAAGCCAACAATCAAGTCACGTTCTTCCTCATCAACGATGACATTGGTAATTGCCTCTCATAAATATTCTTGCAGTATACTCGCAAGGTATTGAGGATAAAAAACTACCCTGTAAAAAGGAATATTATATATAGGTAAAACCCATCTTTTTCGTGATCTCCGCAAAATTGCTGCATTCGCCATCCGAGAAAGACGGCGCAGAAGAAACTTTTAACGCTGTCCTGGAACAAATAGGTGCCGCCCGCAGCAGAATCGCTATTCACATGTATGTGTGGCGCTCAGATGCGATCGGCAACCAGATCGGAGAGGCCCTTCTGAAGGCCGCCCAGCGCGGTGTTGAGGTCACGATTATCAAGGACCTTTCGGCAATGATGTATGAGCGCATCGAGATGAACCGCAAAAGTTACCTGCCTCGAAAACCTAGCAAGAGAAGAAAACTTTGGTGGCAATTGATACGCCCAACATTCCCGGACACATTTGTGGAAGACGATTTCCAAAACGGTGCCGGCCATGAACTCATCGCTCACCCGAATGTTCACCTAACCTGGGCAGAAAATGCCCACACACATACCAAATACTACCTCTTTGATGACCACCAACTGATCACCGGAAGCATCAACATTGAGGACCGCCACCGTGGTTACTTCGACTACATGTTGCACCTGGTTGCCGATAATCTCGGAGAACACTTCCGGGCACGGGAATCAGGAGAAAATGAACCCGATCCGGAAAGAGAAATTGAATTTTTCTTTAACCAGACGATGCATGGTCAAAAACGCTTCGAGATTAAGTCGAGGCTGCTTCAGATGCTCAATGAGGCAAACGAAACGCTCCATATCGAAGTGGCCTACATTGGTGATCCAGATATCAACAAGGCGATCATTGCTGCCGCCAAGCGCGGCGTCGAAGTCAACTTGCTACTCTCCGAGAAGGCGAACATCGGCAATGATAATAATTACCGATCGGCCCAGTCACTACTCAAATCCTCTCCGGTAAGAATTTTCCTGACCCCAGTGATGATCCACTCCAAGATGATCGCATTTGACCGCAAGACAGTTTTTTCCGGATCGGCAAACATCTCCATTTTTTCGATGAGTAAATCTGCAGAATTAAATACCTTGGTTAGGAATCCTGACTTGGTGAAAGCCTTCCTTGCTGTTGCAGACTCAAGGAAGGAAGCCAGCATACAGGTGCACAACGCCAGTGACCTTGATGACTACAGCAGGCCACTTGCCCTGCTTCAGGAACTTCACCAGAAACTTAATCTCTAGGAGGATCCGAAAAAAGCATGCTTGATTATAGCGATTTACCTTACCAATTCCTTCCTCCAAAGCCAAACAGGCTGATCATGGCCCTGGCTCAGTGGATCACCCCGCGAATTGTCCTGCCGGGAAAAAACCACCGAGTTAGTAGAGTGAAAATGAGTGGTAAGCAGCACTACCTTGAAGCTGCCAGCGATGATCATGCCAGATTTGTGTTCATGCCCAATCACCCGACCCATAGTGACCCACAGTTAATGATGGAAGTCTGCAGGCAATTAAGAGTCAATCCGGCATTTATGGCTGCCTATGATGTGTTTGCCCGGGGAAAAATTGCCAGCTGGCTCATGCAGCGTACCGGGGCATTCAGTGTCGACCGCGAGGGCAGTGATCGCAAAGCCATGAAATGTGCCACCGAAATACTCACTGTTGGCAGATACCCACTCGTGATTTTCCCCGAAGGCAATGTCTACCTGTGTAATGACCGCGTAACCCCCTTTGTGGATGGGGCTGCCTTTATTGCATTGCGGGCACAAAAGGAACTTGGCAGCGAAATACCCGTTTTCGCCGTACCGGTATCACTGAAGTATTCCTATATCGGGAATGTCCGGGAGGAAGTCCTCAACAACCTATCCGAGATCGCCCGGGAATTCGGCAACAAACTGAATCGAAATGCTCCGGTCACCGGCGAACTCAAAAGAATCAGCATCAATGTTCTCGTCCATTACCTCAAGCAACACGGTCAGCCTACTCCGAAAAACGGCCTTAACACAGATGAACTCATCAGAGAATCCGCAGGCCTTCTCGTCCGTTCACTTGAGGACAAGATGAGCCTTGCCACACGCAGCGGTGATGACCTGACAGCTAGGGTGCGCAGGATCAGGGCCGCAATCCACGGCATCCGATCCGACCCCACCCGGAAAGAAGAACACGACACTGCATCCGAACACGCCGATGAAGCCATGCTTGCATTGAGAATCCTCGGCTATATGGGCGGTTACTCGTTGTCCAACCCGACACTCGACCGCGTCGCCGAAACCATCACCCGCTTGCGTGAGGACATCACTTCAGAAACCGCCGCCCCCATTGGCCAGCGCGAAGCACTGGTTAAAATATGTAAGCCTATTGACCTGCGTGAATACCTCGGGAAATTCAAGGAAAGTGCCCGCACGGCAATTACCAAACTGACCACCGATTGCGAGAATGCCGTGCAGTCAGGAATTAATGAATTAAATAAAGATAACAGTCTACCGGGTTCAGAGCCATTTTAGTCACCTCTCTGAGGATACCCCCATCGAGACCGCCATTTCAAGATGACCATCCGCCAAATCTATATCTCCGATGACCACAACTTCTATGGCAGACACAACAAGCCACCTCGGAAAAACCCGATGATTGAAGTAAGCGAAGCCGAATGTGTCGCCGGAAAGGGCATCGTCGGTGACAGGTTTTTTGACTACAAACCCGACTATAAGGGGCAGATCACCTTCTTCTCGCAGGAGGTATACGAAGACCTATGCAAAACATTTAAACTGGTGGATGTCCCCCCCTCAGTTTTCCGTCGCAATGTGATTGTCGATGGCGTTGACCTTAACGAGTTAATTGGTAGCGAATTTGAGCTCCAGGGAATCCGCTTTCTGGGCACCGTAGAGGCCAGCCCCTGTTACTGGATGAACGGTGCGGTAGCTGAGGGAGCTGAAGAAGCAATGAAGGGCCGCGGCGGGCTGCGGGCAAAGATTCTCACCAGCGGTACCCTCCGCGCTAAACCGCCAACCGAATAGGTGAATTCACCCTTTGCAGCAGCCATTCTGGCCGGCGGGCGCTCAAGACGCTTCGGCACCGACAAGGCATTTCACCTCATTGGCAACAAGCCCATGTGGCAACACCAGATTGCCAAGATAGAGCCCTTGATGCCTTCTGAAATACTCATCTCGGCAAATACGCAACAACACTTTGATACAGAGCACCGGGTTATTGTCGATGCACAAGAGGATTGCGGACCGCTAGGCGCGCTGACCAGTTGCCTGCGTGCCACAAAACTTGGTAGGTTACTGGTGGTTGCTGTCGACATTCCTGAAATCCCCATGCAATTCCTTGCCGAACTGGCCTATGCAGGTGGAGGCGCCGTGGCCGTTCATGAAGACGGAATGCCTGAGCCTCTGGCTGCCGTCTATCCCGCGGAAATTCTACCCATTGCCGAGGCTCAGCTTAAATCTGGCCAACTGGCCATGCGGGACCTTGTCACCATCGGCTTGATGGAAGGTTTATTGCAGGAACGCCGAATCAGTGATTCGGAAGTCGTTTATTTTGCGAATTGGAACGAGAATCCGGGAAGTGAAAGCAACAATGAGTGATTTTTCAAGCGAGTTTGATATCGATAAGGTTAGCCCTGATGGCAATACGACGACGAGCGATCATATTGCCCGGGAGGAACCGCTGGAAATCCGAGTGGAGGGGCAAAGCATTGCTGTAGTGATGCGCACCCCGGGCAACGATCGTGAGCTTGCAGCCGGATTTCTTCTCAGCGAGGGGGTCGTTCAATCAGAAAAGGAAATATTTGAGATTTCCGAATGCCCCGGAAATGCCCAAAATCCGCGGGAAAAAGGCAACTTGGTAGAGGTGATGCTCATGAAGGGCGCGAACTTTGATGCCAAATCGCTCACACGTCATGTCTTTAGCTCCTCAAGCTGCGGAATCTGTGGCAAGGCAACCATCGCATCCGTGTTTGGCAACTTCCCAAAAATCAAAACCCAAAGAGCGATTTCAACCGAAGAAATATCCTCCTACCCCGACAAATTAATTGCCGTCCAGAAAACATTCGAAAAAACAGGTGGATTGCATGCCAGTGCTATTTTTGATGAACATGGGGAAATTGTCATCCTGCGTGAGGATGTGGGCAGACACAATGCACTGGATAAGGTCATTGGCTGGTCATTACTGGAGAAAAAACTCCCGCTCAGCAATCACACACTTCTTTTAAGCGGGCGCATCTCCTTTGAACTCATGCAAAAAGCCCTTGCCGCTGGCATCCCGACCGTCGCAGGCATTTCCGCACCAAGCTCGCTCGCCGTGGAATTCGCCCGGGAATCTGGACAGACACTGATCGGTTTCCTTCGCGGAGAAACCATGAACTTCTACGCTGGAAAACCCTGCTAATCTGCCTGACATAAGGATCATGATTGAACTGGAGGATTTTTGTGAAGACATCATCGGCAAGGCAATGCGCGGCATGTCGATTACTCCACCGCAACTCTCTACACTTTCCGGGGTCGGCGAAGAACACATCAAAGCCCTGCTCGAGGGTACGTTTAATGAAGAGGCAGCGCGCGCAATTGCTCCTCACCTTGCCCTCAGCGCCAATGCACTGGTATCCTGCGGTAAATCCATGTGGCGCCCTGATCCTGTTAATATCGAAGGTCTGAAAATCTTCAACACTCCGTGGCGAAACATGAGGGTAAATGCCTTTGTGCTCTGGGATCCTAATAGCCGTCAGGCTGCGGCATTCGATACTGGCGCCGATTCGGGAGAAATGATCGATTTTCTTGAAAAGAAAGGCCTCACGCTGGAAGCTGTCTATCTGACCCATACACATGGCGACCATATTGCCGACCTAGACCGCCTTCTTGACGCATTTTCTCAACCACCTGTCTATGTCAGCGAACACGAGCCGCTGCAGGGCACTATAGCCATTTCTGCCGGCCACAACGCAAAGATTGGAGGACTCACCCTTGAAACAAGGCTGACCCACGGGCACTCCAAGGGAGGCCACACCTACGTCGTTAATGGTCTGGCCCGACCTGTTGCCATTGTTGGTGATGCTCTTTTTGCTGGATCGATGGGCGGAGGCATGGTGTCATACAGCAATGCGCTGGAAACAAACCGCCAGCAAATCTTCACTCTAGCCAATGACACGATAGTCTGCCCTGGGCATGGCCCGATGTCCTCGGTGGGTGAGGAAAAACAACACAACCCGTTTTACCCGGAATTTAAAACCAACTGAATACATTAAATCATGAGCCAAAAAATAGGATTTGTAGGAATCGGACGCATGGGTGCTAACATGGCACGCAACCTCAAGGATCGCGGTTACGAGGTAGCTGCCGTTAATGATGTCGACAAGGAAGCCGCAGCAGAGCTTGCCGGGGAACTTGGTTGCTCACACGCTGAAACCCTGGCGGAAGTCACCGCTTCCTCTGATGTAATCTTCACAGTGGTCACCAACGATGAAGCTATGCGCAGCATCTACTTCGCTGAGGGTGACAACCTTCTTGTCGAAGCCGCTGGAAAAACCTTCATTAATTGCGCCACTCTCTCGCCAGGCATTCAGCAGGAGGTTGCCACTGCTGCAGAGGCGGCGGGAGCAGGTGCCCTTGAGGGTTGTATGGCCTCCAGCATCCCGCAAGCACGTGAGGGAAAACTTTACCTAATGATCGGCGGCAAGGGTGAACTCTTCGAGCAGCACAAGGGGCTACTTGATGACATGAGTATCAATCTTATGCACATAGGTGACATTGGTCGTGCCGCACAGGTCAAGGCCCTGGTCAATATGGTGATGAATATTAATACTGCAGGACTCGCCGAGGGGCTAGGACTCGCCGACGCGCTCGGACTGGACCTAAAAATGGTCTGTGAAGTCTTCTCGCAAACCGGAGCCAATTCCCGAGTACTGGAAACCGACGCCGAAGACATGATCGATCGTGACCATGAGGCATGGTTCAGTGCGGAACACGCTGCCAAAGATTCCGGCATTGCCGCAGATATTGCTGCCGATGCCGGAGTAAGCCTGCCTCTCAATGACGCAACCTGCGCCCAGTTCCGCAAGCTTGTCGAGGACGGCAAGGGCGATCTAGACAAGTCCGGCGTTGCGGAATTAACCTTCAAGGGACGCCATCCCTAGAAGGGAACATCCCTTAGCCTAAAAAGATAATCATCACCCGCCGATTGCTCTGCGCAGGGCATCTAGCTGTAAAGGCACCTCCTTAAAAGGGTCGCCGTTTGCTTCGTATTCTAGTGCCACATACCCCTGGTAACCGGCATCACGAAGAATCTTTGCCACTCGCCCCATGTCGGCGGGAACCTTTTCTTTTTGTCCAGCGGCACGCATCTCCACCTTTACCTGCACATTAACCGCGTAGGGGGCAATCTTTGCTAGATCGGCATAAGGATCCTCAGTATGAAAATTCCCAGTATCCAGATTCACCCCAAACCAAGGGCTCTTGACTGCTGCAATAATCTCAAGCATGCCCTCGGCACGGGCGACGATGCCCCCGTGATTTTCCAAACCAAGGAATACCCCTTTAGTGCCGGCGTATTCACAGCATTCCTCCAACGCGGAAATACACAGCTTGCGCGCATGCGCCTCATCAAGTCCCTTGGCACCTCCGGCAAAAACCCTGACATGAGGTGCACCCAACACTGCAGCCTTGTCAATCCATGCCTTGACCGCAGCAACCTGCTCATCACGTGCCCGCCCCATCGGCAGAGCAAAGTTGTTTCCCACGGCCGTTCCGCTGATCTCGATTCCCCGAAGAAAAGCATAGTGTTTAAGACCAAGATAATAGGCATCATCAGCGTCACCCTGAAAAAAATAACTAGTCAACTCCGTTCCCTCGCAGCCGTAATCAGCGCAAAGGTCAATGAACTGGCGCATGTCAATGGCGCGGCCGGTGGGGTTTTGTGCTTTCCCCTTCATCCATCGGAAGTGCCTGCGGAAGGAATAAGCCGCCACACTTAGCTTCATGCGCGCCTGCCCCTTTCTCACAATTGGTTCAATTGCCGACAATGGATTACCTGATAAGACAAGACCGGCTCCGGCCATGGCTCCTGATTTTAATAAAAAACGTCGCTGCATATTTTTAAGGAGTGAGCTTCACTTTTTCCCGCGTTCCTGTGTCGAGGCGCGCGTACGGGTGGCTGACTTATAGGGTCCGGTGCCGCTGACCGCCCATTGTAGATCGGCAATAACTGCCGCTGAGTTCATGAGTGGATCCTTACGTATCTTTCCATATGCCTCAAGCTCGCCCGCCAGACGACGAATTTCTTCGCGGTATTCTGGGATAAAAAAGACATTTCGTAACTCATTGGGATCCTTTTCCAAATCAAAGAAACCGGGAGGGTCGCTTGGAGAAATTACCAACTTATGCCTTGGGGTAAATGCTCCCAGCCAACTCTTGCCGCCGGCTTTGCCACTACCATTGCGCACAAATGCGATATCCTTCCAGCCTGCCGGTGCTTTGCCACTTCGCAACAACCCTGAAGCATCGCGCCCCTCACAGTGCTCATTGAAATTGACTCCTAGCAGCCCCATTAGAGTCGGCTTGAAATCCACTGTACCAAGAGCCTGACGTATGACAGTGCCTGGCTTAATATGTCCAGGAGCATGAACAATAAAAGGAATCCGCGCTGAGCCCTCACAGGGTATGCCTTTGTTGTGACGCCCGAGCTCACCACACATATCACCGTGGTCGGAAGTGAAGACAATTAGAGTCCTCTTCAGGATACCGTGAGTTCGTAACTCATCGAGAATCCTGCCGACATTATCGTCAATACATTTCACCATGCCGAAGTAGAGTGCCATCTGGCGCGCATTGAATCGACTCTTCATCACCTGCTGGAAGGATGACAGCCCCTCCCCCTTGGCAAGCGCACTTGCAGGCTGCCTGAATCGAGCAGGGTTAAACATAGTGTCATAAGGAGCACGGACCGTGTTGGGACCGTGCGGATCCGGAATCGCCACCATGTAACAGAAAGGCTTGTCCTTGTTGACTCGGATAAAGTCAATCGTGCGATCGGCCAAAAAGTCCGTGGTGAAGGTTTTCTCATCAGCCCCGTCAAGACTGTAGGTCGGTTGACCTGCCTTTCTCGCACCAACACGCGGACCTTTCGATCCTATTTCCAGCTTCTTCCAGTGGCCACGATTGAACATGTAGCGATTGTCGCTAAACCCGAAGTTCTTGGCAGGCTTCCAACCGGGCTTGGCATCCCCATCCAAATGCCACTTGCCAGCGTAACCAGTGGCATAACCACGACGTTTCAGCACCTCGGCAAAGGTAACCACGCTGTCATTGAGTGGAATATTATTTGAAATGGCGCCCGCGTTCTGCGGATAAAGCCCTGAAATCAATGCCGCCCTTGATGGAGTACAAACCGGTGAAGTCGCATAGAACCTATCACAGATAGCACCATTACTCGCAAGCCAGTCAATGTGAGGAGTGTCCACCTTGACCCCCTTGCCCCAGACAAAAGCCTGCTCTTCAGGCATCAGTTCACGATAACACCCAAGTGTGCGAAAGTTGTGCTCATCGGTCTGGATCACCAATACGTTCATCGGCGGCTTCTGAGCAGAAAAAGCCGATTGCAGAAAAAAGGCCAGCAATAAGAAAGTTCTCATCGCCAATATTGTTAACCTCAGCAGTGCCTTTCGACAAGCCCTGAAGAATTCTCCCGCCCACGGGTTTGTTCTACATGCGATGCGGCATCATACCGTGCGGTGCCTGCAAGAATCCGACAATGGCACTCATGATAGAATGGAAAGATGGACCTATCATGAAAATGAAGCTCAATACAAGAATCACAATATAAAAAATCCTCTTGCCATTCACGTCAAACATCAACAGGTAAAGCAGCCCGCCAACCAGACTCATCGCAGCAATACAGGCGATCCAGTTAAGCTTACTCGTTGAATGGAAATAATCGTATTGCTGGTCCCTGAACTCAATCCCCACCTTGGTAAGCTCGTCACTTAGCTCCGGAGAAACCGGCGGTGTCGGCTTGCGAGGCATTCTCGGCGGAGTGAACTTATCCCCCACCCGCTTCACATATTCCTCATAATTCGTCTTGTAGAGATCCAGCATGTCCTCGTAATGCTTCTTCTCCGTCTCGAAGTGGGCCATTTGGAGCTCGTATTCCTTTTGCCGTGCTGGAAATGAAGCCTCCATTCCCTTGCGGGCTTCCTCGGCCATAATGTTATTTGAAGACAACCTTATGGTATTAAGCGTCAAAACCTGCGAACGAAGGTAATAAGTTGAGAACAAAAGTACTAAAAAAGCGGCGATAGTCGTGTATTTGGCAATGGCAATGTCTCTTTTCATCGAAATAAACAGGTTAATCATTCATGAAATCAGCAGGGAAATAATCCTGATTTTTCCCACGATGTAATGGTGGGACCATTACGCATTAGGGAAAAATCAAAAAAATTAACCTCCGCATTGATTCAATCAATCATGAAGAGGACCCACCCCGTTTTGTTCAGGTCACCTCATTCCGAGCAATGACCGCCACGTGGCGATCAATGGATTTGCCCGGATAGGACAATTCGCGCGAACTTGGGTTACGCTCAGTTACCAGGACTTTTCCACCCAGTGACTTAATCAACTCCAGTGCCAAAAGGTGCTCACGGTCGAAATAGGAAGTAATGAGCAAGATTCCATCATCCGCAATCCTCGCCAATGCAAATTCATAAATGCGCTGCCACACGGCCCGGTCATGCCACAGGTTCTGGTGGCGAATAAAGACCACATCATAGTATTCGGGAATTTCCCCATAGCCCACTAGGTGGGTCGCGTCATCAGCGATAAATTCAACATCGATTCCCTCATCGCGGCGACGAATCTGACGAAGTCCAGCGGCAGCAAACATTCTTTCTGTCGCAGCATAACGCCTCCTTGCCTTATCGATCTCGGCATGCCGCAAATCCATAGCAAACTGCCGAACCCGCCTGCCTCCCCGCCCCCAGAAAGCAGATAACACGGCACCTTCCTCGCAATATCCACATGCAAGATTTAAAAGATTAATGCTCTTACCTTTCCCCCCGGGTATCCTGCCGGACTGGACAACAACCTTCTCACACATCGCCCACAACCTGCGCATGTCCTCACCGAAAAATTCGCTACGCTCAAATTCTGCACGCAGCGCCTTCACCACCCGCGGATCAAGGTCATCCGAATTTTGATTGCCTGCAAAATGCATCAAAAGAGCATCAAACATGGATTCCCCGGTTCCTGAACCGGCAGCGGCTGGATCAATAATCATTGTAGACTCAGAGTGCACTAAATAGTGCAGCATGTTTCAAAATCAGTCCCCACTATCGTTCATGGCCAAGAATTTGTCGACCAGAGGACTTCAAAAGCAAAAATGATATTTTCCCTAGTTGAGATCCCCTCAAGACTCGACATTGCGCCCACAAGGATTAATAATGAATCCATTACAGCAAAAACTATGAAAACTCTCACTTA
>MDTA01051698.1_pt1 | contig 17440 bp, 18 predicted proteins | sample 811151 | NCBI WGS metagenome assembly MDTA01 (sample SAMN05326648, study PRJNA326480) | marine metagenome | isolation source: seawater | place: Indian Ocean: South | collected 2010
ATCATGCCATACTGACCTTCGGTTGCACCGGCTTTACATAGAACGTTGATTGATGAGCACTCCGTGATAAACGTTATTGTTTTAGGTGCTAGTGTTTCTAGTTTATCTGAGGATGAAAAAACTGTACAGACTGCATCTACTCTCTCGTTTTCTAGATTTACGGTGTTTAATTCGATCTTTATGGGATATTTTGATGCCTGCATTGAAGCGCATGAAGAGAGCATCAGAGCTAGAATTATTATTAGTTTTTTCATAACACTTATAATTTACTCCTGATGATCATCTATAAAAAATTATAGTGTGATTTATCAGATGAAACATCTATATGGATTTCCATATATCTTTACTAATTGCCCACAAATTTTCAGCAATATCTTTATCATAACTGATCTTGGATGATTGCACAGGTTTTGATCTAATAAAATAAGCTCCACTCAGATAATCTACATCTGAACTCGTTGCAAGATATATGGGCGTAACTGCTCCTTGTTTGCTGGATATAGCGAAGAATTTGACGAATGATGAGATAGTTTTGTAAATTAAATTATTATTATTGTTGGCTATGTTTGTGTTTACAACGCCAGGGTGCAGACAATTAACAGTGATATGAGAATTATCTTTATCCAAAATCGAATTCAAATGGTAGGTGAAGTAAATATTGGCTAACTTAGAGTTTTTGTATTGCGTCCATCCATTATATTTTTTTGGACATTGGAAATCCTCTCTAAGCTTCACACCACGATGAGCCTCAGATGCAATATTGATAATTCTTGATGTTATGTTATCTAAAAGAATATTAGTTAAGATAAAATAACTCATATGATTCAATGCAAATGTTTTCTCGTACCCTTCGTCAGTAAGTTCAAAGTCCATAAAAATACCTCCTGCATTATTCATCAAACAATAAATCTCTTTATGATTAGTTTTGATGATGTTGGCAACCTTAATAGTTTCATGCATGGATGAAAGATCACATGCATATGATGATGTTGATATAGAAAATTTCTCTTCTAAATTTCTAGATAAATCATATAATTTGCTCTCAGACCTACTCACTAATATTAGATCATATCCCTGCTGAGCTAATATCTTTGAAGTCTCTAAACCTATGCCCGATGTCGCGCCTGTAATTAAGCAATTTTGTCTAGCCATAATACTATAGTGATATTTTGAAAAGAATGGCAACTATGACAGTTAATATGCTAATAGCTATAAATAATACTAATCTTTGAAAATTAGACGCATCTTTACTGACAAGTTTTCGATATTTATGGTACAGCATGTTATTGGAATAGTTAGGTAAGTAAAGATCTAAGAACACAAGACGTCTTATTCTTCTACTTGATGGGTTGATTTTATTTTTGGTGGCAATTTCTAAGACTTCTTTTATGTATCTATAATCAATAACCCTAATGCTCTGTGTTTTCTTTTTCATTATAGTTATGCAGATTGAAGATTACCTAAAACCTCATCCATTGTTTTTTTAGCATCACCAAATAGCATGCGAGTATTGTCTTTAAAAAACAGAGGGTTCTGCACGCCAGCGTATCCAGTTGCCATGCCTCTCTTAAGCACTACAGTTGTTTTTCCTTTCCAGCATTCTAATACAGGCATACCGGCAATAGGACTACTAGGATCTTCGAGTGCGGATGGATTAACAATGTCGTTAGCTCCAATAATAATAGACACGTCAACACTATTGAAGTCGTCATTTATTTCATCCATCTCATAAACAATGTCATATGGTACTTTTGCTTCAGCAAGAAGAACATTCATATGACCTGGCATTCTTCCAGCAACAGGATGTATCGCAAATTCAACATCTACGTTCTTTTTTTTGAGTAACTTCACGATTTCGTTGACAGTATGCTGTGCTTGCGAGACAGCCATGCCATAGCCCGGAATTATCATAACTTTTTTTGATGTGAGGAGGAGATCTGTTAACTCATCGGAATTAATCGAAGTAACTTCACCTTGATCAGAAACTGAGGTAGCAATGGGCGCAGAATCTGTTCCAAAACCACCTGCTATGACTGATATGAAACTTCTATTCATAGCGCGACACATGATATAACTCAATATAGCACCACTACTTCCTACTAATGCTCCTACTACAATCAATAAATCATTGCTCAGCATAAATCCAGTCGCTGATGCAGCCCAACCAGAGTAGGAATTAAGCATAGATACGACCACTGGCATATCAGCGCCACCAATTGCCATTACTAAGTGAATGCCAAAGATAAGCGCCAGTAAAGTCATCAAACCCAGAGGATAAATAGCATTTGAGATTACTGGGTCAACAGTGAACATATAACCAAGATAAATAATTACTAGTACAATTACTAAATTCAAATAATGTCTTGCTGGTAGTATGAGTGGATTGCCACTCATTTTCCCACTAAGTTTTCCAAATGCAATAATAGAGCCCGAAAAGGTGATCGCGCCGATAAATATTCCTATATATATCTCTATACTGTGTATTGTCTTCTCAACACCTGTAAGGATTATTGTGTCGTCTAAAAAGTTTACATAACCTACCAGAACAGCTGCGAGTCCGACTAAACTATGGAGTATAGCAACCAACTCAGGCATTTGTGTCATTTGCACTTTCTTTGCAAGAAATATTCCTACAAACGCTCCTGTAACCATGAGTGTAATGATTAAATGATAGTTCTTAGTTACATATGGACTAAATAAAGTTGCAAATATAGCCACCGTCATTCCAATCATTCCGTACATATTCCCTTTTCTAGATGTCTCTTGATGACTGAGCCCACCCAGTGTGAGGATAAATAATATGGTAGCTCCGATGTATAATGCACGCACTAAATCTATTTCAAATGATATCATTTCTTAAACATCTCCAGCATTCTTCTAGTGACAGCAAACCCGCCAAATATATTTATACTAGCAATAAGTATTGCGATAGATGCTAGTATCACAGACGTTAAATCATCTGATGAAATCTGCGTGAGTGCGCCAATGATAATGATGCTACTAACTGCATTTGTAACCGACATGAGTGGAGTGTGCAATGATGCTGTCACGTTCCAAACGACCATATAGCCAACAAAGCATGAGAGTACAAATACAGTGAAATGATTCATAAAAGAACTCGGCGCCACACTACCTAAAGATGCTAACAAGAAGATAGCTATAGCTAGACCAAAGAATGGAAAAGATTCTTTTTTTGCAATGGGGGGCTTGACCTCTTTAGTGACTTCTTTATGAGCTACTTTTGGTGTTGCTGATACTTCAACAGCTGGTGGAGGAAATGTGGTCACACCATTATTTATTACCGTCATTCCTCTAATTACATCATCGCTCATATTAATTTCTATGACACCATTTTTTTCAGGAGTTAGATCCGAAAGAACATGATACAAATTAGTAGCATACAGTTGACTAGACTGCGCAGGTAACCTAGATGGTAAATCAGTATAGCCAATTATAGAAACACCATTTTCGACCACTAATTTGTCTTTTTCCGTACATTCAGTGTTACCCCCTTGACTCGAAGCAAGGTCCACAATAACACTCCCAGATTTCATTGACGATATCATCTCTTTTGTAATTAACTTGGGAGCAGGTTTACCAGGAATAAGGGCGGTCGTTATTACTATGTCAACTTCTTTACATTGATCTGCAAAAAGTTCTAATTCTGCTTTTATGTATTCATCACTCATGACTTTTGCATAACCACCGGATCCAGAACCATCTTCTTCAATCTCTACAGTTAAAAAGTCCGCGTTGAGACTCTCTACCTGCTCTTTAACCTCAGGTCTTGTATCAAATGCTCTGACAATTGCACCAAGACTTACCGCTGTACCTATGGCAGAGAGACCTGCTACACCAGCACCTATGATAAGAACTTTTGCAGGAGGTATTTTTCCTGCCGCTGTAATTTGTCCACCAAAAAATCTTCCAAAAGTATGAGATGCCTCAATCACTGCTCTTGAACCAGCGACATTTGCCATCGAGCTAAGTGCGTCCATTTTCTGAGCACGAGATATTCTAGGTACAGAATCCATGGCAAGGACATTAATGTTATCTCTTGATAATTTCTCTAATCTATCTTTGTTTTGGGCCGCACCAAAGAAAGAGATCAGTGTCTTATTTTTACTAAGTAATAGAGTCTCATCTTCATTCAATAGAGTAGGAGCATTAATTTTTGCAATTATATCAGAGCTATCCCAAACTTCTTTAGAGCTAGAGCAGACTTTTGCTCCAACATCCATGTAATCCTGGTCTGAAAAATTAGAGCCTATACCGGCATTTTTTTCTACTTGGATTTCAAACCCGAGTTTCTTAATCTTGACAATGACATCCGGAGTAATTGCTACTCGATTTTCATTCTCTTTTGTTTCTTTGACAATCCCAATTATCAAAACTAACTCCTTTTAAATGCTTTAATATAATTAATAAACAAATTGTTCAAAACGTTAAAAAATATTCTAGTATTAAATTTTTCGATCTATAATTCCGTAAATGAGTTTATTTAACTTATTTTTACTATCGGAAAAATAGACAGAGTCCTTAGTGCATTCGTCAGCTAAGCGTTTGCAATACATTCTAACATTATCACAAGTCATATGTTGGAGAATATTAGGTCCATCTAATTTATTCTTACTAGATTTACTATCTTGAAAATCTAGCAGTCGTCTGTAGCTTGGAATATCATCCCAAAGTTACGTCCAAATTTCCTTACATGTCTTATTGTACTCGAATTAAATCGTTGTTTCAAAAATAAAGTCGATACTAGACAATATTCAAATAGTTTGGCGGTCTTATCCTCATGAATTTTTATAATTTGTCTTTTAGTAAGACTTTTCGGATTTTCTGAAACCATCAGGTCGTCGGCTTGACCTCCAGCCAAACCACGATAACCGGTTAATTTAGATAACTCTTCGATGAGCTTTAGTCTAACTGAAAGTGATTTGTGCGTAGCTGGTTCAGTAAGAATCTCAAATGCCAATGTAAGTAAGCTATTCCCAGCTAGGATGCCGATTCCTTCTCCAAACTTCTTGTGAGTGGTTAGTTTACCTCTTCTGAAATCATCATCATCCATAGCGGGCAAGTCGTCATGTATAAGAGAATATGAGTGAACAAGTTCAGTTGCAATTGCAAGACGCATATAGTTTTTTTTATCAATTTTAAGTTGTTTGGAGAACTCACATATAACAAAAGGCCTTACTCTCTTGCCACCGTTCATTAAACCATAATTCATAGATTTATATAAAACTGAGTGATTTTTATAGCCAAGCATGAATTTCTTAGCATACAGATTAAATTCTTTCGTAAATTTATTTAATTGAGAAATTATATCCATATTTAAATGGTACGATATAATAGTTTAATGAATATCTCAATCAATAAAGAAATGATATCACTTCCTGAAGAGACAACTATAACTGAATTGTTAGAAAAGTTAGGTATAGAGAGAAAATATATTGCTGTTGAAATTAATATGACCATCATTCCAAAATCTGAGTTCGATCAGTATCAGCTGAGAGAAAGCGATCACGTTGAGATTATTAGAGCAGTAGGCGGAGGTTAAGTTGAAGGATTTGATTATAGATGAAAAGAAGTATCACTCTAGACTCATTATAGGTACCGGGAAATATAAAGATTTTCAACAAACTAAGGATGCTCTTGTTGCCAGTGGAGCTGAGATGATAACCGTTGCAGTAAGAAGAGTTAATTTAGGGCAAACTAAGAATGAGCAAAGTTTACTAGAGTTTATAGATCCAAAAAAATATACAATACTGCCCAACACTGCGGGCTGCTACACTGCAGATGATGCTGTAAGAGTATGTAATATTGCAGCTGAAATCTTAGATGGTAGCAAATTAGTCAAGCTAGAGGTGTTGGGAGACGAAAAAACTTTATATCCAAATGTCGTGGAAACAATCGCAGCAGCAGAGACATTGGTAAAAGATGGTTTCAAAGTAATGGTCTACACAACAGATGACCCACTTGTTGCAAAGGAATTAGAAAAAATAGGATGTATTGCGATAATGCCATTAGCATCCCCAATAGGTAGCGGATTAGGTATACAAAATAGATATAATATTTTATCAATTGTAGAAAATGCCTCTGCTCCCATCATTGTAGATGCAGGCGTTGGAACAGCATCTGATGCATCTATAGTTATGGAAATGGGATGTGATGGAGTATTAATGAATACAGCTATAGCATGTGCAAAAGATCCAATATTAATGGCATCAGCAATGAAGAAAGCGGTGGAATCAGGTCATGAAGCGTTTAAAGCAGGACGGATCCCTAAAAAGAAATATGCATCTGCATCCTCTCCAATTGAGGGAAGTTTTTTTGATGACAAATAAACCAATATTCTTCAACAATCATAGAACTAGGAAGAGAGGCTCAAAGGTAACAAAACCATATGATAAAATTGATCTGTCTAAATGTCTGAGTAAAAGAAATATTTTAGATATTGGGTTTGGAGATGGTGATTCATTAATCAAAGCACGGAAACAAGAGAATCAAGAAATATATGGTATTGAATCTTACGCAATAGGTGTTAATAAAGTTACAGATATTATAAATAAAACGAATATAAAAAATATTCATGTTTACCATGGAGATGTTATAGAAATTATAAACATATTCCCGGATAGATTTTTCGACTGTGTAAATATTTTCTTCCCTGATCCTTGGCCGAAGCGACGTCATCATAAAAGAAGGTTTGTCTCTAAATATTTTCTAGATAACCTAAAGTATAAAGTTAAATACAATAATAAAATTCATATAACATCGGACCATATAAATTTTATTTTTGATACTAAACGAATATTAGATGAGTATTTAGATCAAAGTGTAGAATTTTCAAATCATCGCTCAGACCGTCCAATTACAAAATATGAGAATAAAGCTCTAGCTAAGCGACACATAATCTTTGATATGATATTTAACTTGTAGATTCTTTTGTACTTTCCTGTGGAATCAGAACGTGGAGAATAAAACCAAAAATTATCCCTGTCCAAATGTGTGTTGTAACTCCCTCAAACAATTCTAATGACAGTAGTGGGAAGATTATTGTACTAAAAAAAGTTAATACGCAAACCACACCTGATGCTCTATTCTGCACATATAACTCTCTCATTTCTTTGACCTTTACAAGTGGGATGACAGCAAATATTACAATGATGCCAAGAGTAGCTTGTGGCAGATTATGAAGAAGTGGGGTCGCATATAGTAAAGTTACGCCGACTATAATCATAGTTATGATTGATGATAAACCACTATATGCGCCACTTGCCTCATTCACTGCTGATCTTGAAAAAGAGCCGGATACTGGGATGCTACCTGAGAAACTAGAAGTGAGATTTGATAAACCTTGGCCAAATAATTCTTGATTAGAGTCAACAGGAGTTGGATTTTTAAATAATTCAACCCCGTTCGAATCTTTTGGTGGTTTTTTAATATAAAGCTGTTTAGCTATAGCAATGGCTTCCATGAAGCCGACAAAAGCAATTATTACTGTGTGAATAACTAACATTGGTATCGAGCTATTAAAATCTGAGAAACTAGGTAGTTGGAAATTAGGTAAGCCATTAGGTATGTAACCTACTATAGGTCCTGAGTAACTAAAAGATGATGCATAAGTTACCGATACGACAACAGCAAAAAAAACAGCGAGATTGCTGAAAGTTAAATATTTATTATATTTATATTTTACAGTGTACATTAAAACTAACATAACCAGCGATATCATCAATGACTGATGATTCACAGGATATTGATTTAAAAAATTACTATAATTTGCAACATCATCTAAAGTCACGCTAGGAAGACCAAATATTTTACTCAATTGAGAAAAAGATATTATCAAAGCTGCGGCAGAGGTAAAGCCTAACAATACATGCTCAGGGATTTTATCAAAAATCTTGCCAGCTTTGAAAATTGACAAAGATATTTGAAAGATGCCAACTGTGAAGGCAAGCATGACTGCATATAAAATATAAACATCTTTATTTCCGTCTGCTAAAGATCCTGCTGCTACAGATGTCAGCAAACAAACCATAGCGACAGGGCCAGTAGCAAGATATCTTGAAGATCCAAAAACTGCGGCTATTGCAACAGGTAAAAGCGCTGCATATAAACCATACACAGGTTCGACGTCAGCTAGTGTAGCATAAGCCATTGACTGTGGAATGATTATCATGGCAATCGTAACGCCAGCTATGACATCCCTTGTCAAAAAGTTTTTGTTTGATAGTACTTCGGGTAACCAACTACTAAAATTAAAAACTATTGTCCTTAGATGAATCAGAAAATTTATTATTAGGCTCCTCAATTACTTAAAATGACTACTTATGAAATGATATTATATCATATATAATTAAAAATATTGGGGATATAAATGGAATATAGAAAACTTGGTGCAACAGATATTGACGTTAGTGTTATTTGTTTAGGTACGATGTCCTATGGGGAACAAAATTCAGAAAAAGAAGCACATGAGCAACTTGATTATAGTCTTGCTCAGGGAATTAACTTTATTGATACAGCAGAGATGTATGCCATACCCCCCAGAGAAGAGACATGTGGTAAAACTGAAGAAATAATTGGTACATGGCTTAAGAAACAGAAAAGAGATAAGATTATTGTTGCTACAAAAGTCGCAGGTCCTGGAATGGATTATGTGAGAGGTGGTTCTAGACTATCACATCAACAAATAATAAAAGCAGTTGAGACCTCTCTTAGAAGATTACAAACAGAATATATCGACCTTTACCAAGTTCATTGGCCAGAAAGAAAGAGTAATTATTTTGGAAGACTGGGTTATGAATATAGTAATGAGATGGGAATAACAATTGAAGAAACGTATAAAGCTATGGACCAACTTGTTAAAGATGGAAAAGTAAGATATCTAGGTATATCAAACGAGACACCATGGGGTACTAATGAATATTTAAAGTTGTCCGAGAAATATAATTTAAGTAAGATTGTCTCTATCCAAAATCCATATTCACTTCTAAATCGTATATACGAAGTTGGCCTTGCCGAAATATCACAACATGAACATGTGGGATTATTGGCATATTCACCTTTAGGGTTCGGGGTTTTAACTGGCAAATATTTAGACAATACACCAAAAGATTCAAGACTAGGTTTGTATGGTGATTGGTTTACGCGCTATAGCAATGAGTCGACAATTGAAGCTGTGAAAAAATATGTAACTTTAGCAAAGGATTACAACTTGTCACCAACAGAGCTCTCACTAGCATTTGTTAATACACGTCCTTTTGTAACATCAAATATCATTGGCGCAACAAAGATGGATCAATTAAAAGAAAATATTAAAAGTATTGAAATTGACTTAACAGATCAGATTATTGAGCAAATTGAAGAGATTCATAAATCAAATCCTAATCCTGCTCCTTGATTATTTCTTTATTATAAATTCAACTGCACAATTTAAGTTATCGAAAATTTTAACTTTGTATTTATTGTGATCTTCTATTTTTTTGCCATTGCCCGTTCTCACAGCAATTGGAAGACACTGTGCTAGTTTTGCAGCCTCAATGTCTCTTGGTGAGTCACCAATAGCAAATGTTTTTTTAGGATCAAAATTAAATCTAGACGCGGCCTCTAAGAACATCCCGGGTAAAGGCTTGCGGGTTGTTGAAATTTCATCTGAAGTATGTGGACAATATAATATCGAGTGAATAGCACCACCAATTTTAGTTATCGTATCCAACATCTTCATATTTATACGAGTAAATGATTCATAAGATAGCAGACCTTTGTTGATAGCAGATTGATTTGTAATAATAATAATATTGAAATCATTGTCTGTGAGAGTCTTTATCGCATTAATACTCTCAGGTATTGGTTTCCATTCATCCGGGCTCTTAATATATTCAGGTGAGTCGAAGTTGATGACTCCATCTCTATCTAAAATTATGAATTTTTGTGATCTCACTGTTTGAAATAATTAATAAAATAATCGACGATTTTTGATAGATCAATAATCTCTTGTTTCATAGTATCTCTGTCACGAACAGTAACGGTCCCCTTCTCCAATGTATCAAAGTCAATCGTTATACAAAGTGGCGTTCCAACTTCGTCATGTTTTCTATAACTTTTTCCGATATTGCCAGTGTTCTCAATAATTACCCTTCCTAATTGGCACTTTTGTAACATGTTCTTAACATCTCTTGCTTTTTGCACAATATCATTATTATTCTTCTTTAGTGGCACTACTGCAGCTTTGATAGGAGAAAGGTGGCGAGGAAAAGATAAAACTGTTCTTTCTTTTCCATCAGGTAGTTTCTCAATATTGAAAGCTTCGTTTAGAACGGCAAGTACACCCCGATCTACTCCAGCAGAAGGTTCTATGACGTATGGGACAAACCAGTTTTTTGTCTCTAAGTCTTGCATAGCTAATTTTGCATTAGAAGCATGATTATCTGTTACATCCGAATTCAAATCCAGCTCAGCTTGATTTTTACTATGTGAGCCTAAGTCGAAATCTGTTCTGTTTGCAATACCCTCAAGTTCCTCAAGACCATGAGGAAATTTATACATGATATCGATTGTAGATTTTGAATAATGCGACAATTCATCACCTGTGATTTTTTGCAACTTGAGTTTATCATTTGGTATACCTTGCTTTATCCACCACTCTAGTCGATCATCAACCCATTTTTTGTGCCAATCTTCATCAGTTCCAGGTTTAACAAAGAATTCAAGCTCCATTTGTTCAAACTCTCTTACTCTAAAAATAAAATTTCGTGGTGTTATCTCGTTTCTAAAAGCTTTACCTATTTGCGCAATACCAAATGGTAGTGCCTGAGAGGTAGAATCCACAATATTCTTGAAATTAATAAAAATCTGTTGTGCTGTCTCTGGTCTTAAATATGCATATGAAGTGCCGTCATCTATTGGGCCTACATTAGTTTTAAACATAAGATTAAAATCTCTAGGTTCAGTTAATTCCTCATTTTTACACTGTTCTGGAATTTGATCTGATCTAAACCTTAGTCCGCAACTCTTACAATCTATCAATGGGTCAGTAAAAGTATCCTCATGCCCCGAATGTTTCAGCACATCAGAATGCGTTAGAATAGATGCATCTAATCCCTCAATATCATCTCGTTCATAAACCATTGAAGTCCACCATGTCATCTTTAAATTATTTTTTAGCTCAACACCTAGAGGGCCATAATCGTATAGCCCCTGTAATCCACCATATATCTCACTGGATTGGAAGATAAACCCACGACGCTTGCATAAAGCGACTAATTCATCCATAGTTTTTGCTGCCAAAATCTGATCCTTAAATCTATTAACTTAGAGAGATTATAATATGTACTCCGTTGTCTTCATAATTATCTCTAGAAAACGTTGAAATCATACATTAGCATGATTATTAAGTAGCATATTGCACTATATTAATGCATAATGTCATTATTTGTACACTATATGCACTTTATTTGTGCTTATTGAACACCATAACTGATAACTGTTGAATTTATTAGCTTATGAGAGACTGGTATTGGCATGATTAATGCAGATATGTAGTTGCATTAAACAAAAAAAATGAGGTAACACTATGAGTGTCGAAGATGTACTAAAAATAGTAAAAGAAAAAGAAGTCAAATTCATTGACTACAGATTCACCAACACAAGCGGTAAGGAGCAACATGTTACAGTAACCGCATCTGAAGATGGCATTAAGACGGATTTTGCAGAGGGCAAGATGTTTGATGGCTCATCCATCGCTGCTTGGAAAGATATAAATGAATCTGACATGATTCTCATGCCAGATGCGACAACAGCTATCATGGATCCATTTTATGATGAACCTACTCTAGCAATCTCGTGTGATGTCATTGAGCCAGAAGACGGTAAACCGTATGAGAAAGATCCCCGTTCAATTGGCAAGAAAGCTGAGCAATATCTCAAAGATAGCGGTATAGCAGACACAGCATACTTTGGTCCTGAGAATGAATTTTTCGTATTTGATGATGTTAAATTTGAAGATAAACTAGGAAGTTGTTTTTTCTCTGTTGATTCAAGTGAGGCTTGTTTTAATAGTGGCAAAACTTATGACGAGGGAAATATGGGACACAGACCACTAGTAAAAGGCGGTTATTTTCCTGTGCCACCAGTTGATGCTTTGCAAGATTGCAGATCAGCTATGGTGACAACACTAATTGAGATGGGTGTCCAATGCGAAGTGCATCACCATGAGGTTGCAACAGCTGGCCAGTGCGAAATTGGGACGCTATTTAACACACTAGTAAAAAAAGCAGATGAAGTTCAAAAATATAAGTATGTGGTAATGAATGTTGCACATGCTTATGGAAAAACCGCAACCTTCATGCCTAAACCACTAGTTGGTGATAATGGAACTGGTATGCATGTTCATCAATCACTCTCAAAAGATGGTAAGAATCTCTTTGCAGGTGATAAGTATGGAAATCTATCCCAAGAAGCGCTTTGGTATATTGGTGGTTTGATAAAACACGCCAGAGCTTTAAACGCTTTCACAAATGCATCTACTAACTCTTACAAGCGACTAATTCCAGGTTTTGAGGCACCTGTAATTCTCACTTATTCTGCCAGGAACAGATCGGCATCTATAAGGATCCCATATGTAATGAGTGATAAGGCTAGACGTATAGAAGTTAGATTTCCAGATTCAACTGCTAACCCTTATCTTGCATTTAGTGCAATGATGATGGCTGGACTAGATGGTATTAAAAACCAAATCGATCCGGGCCCATCAATGGATAAAGATCTATTTGATATATCCTCTGAGGAAGAAAAAATGCTACCTACAGTAGCTCCAGGACTAGATGTAGCACTTGAAGCTCTAGACCAAGATAGAGAGTTCCTTAAAGAAGGAGATGTATTTACAGATAAGATGATTGATGCATATATTGGGCTTAAGTATGAGGATGTCCAGAGACTTAGACAGTCGACACATCCTTGTGAGTTTGAAATGTATTATAGTCTTTAATTATTAAAAGCTGGCTACACATTATTGTAGCCAGCAATTAAAATATATGGATACGATGAAAGTTATAGATGGATTGCCGGAAAACTACTTCGAAATAATAGAAAATCTCAGAACTGGAGTAGTTTTACTAGATAGTAACGACGACTACTATTACATTAATATGTCAGCACGAGATATTCTTGGAACCACAAACATACTGAAGAGATTACATCATCTTGATTATGCAGACGTAAATCTTCAGACCTACATAGATAATGTAAAAAATAATAGTACTCCTGTAACACTGAGAGATTTGAAATTCATGAATTTTGATAAAGTTGAGAAAATTTGTGATTGTAGTATTTCAACTTTTATAAATTATGAACAACGATTTACACTACTTGAGTTTAATGAGACCGGAAGACTTTATAACATCTCTAATGAGAAGAATCTCATAGATCAGCAAAAGGCAACCACTGAGATGGTTAAAGGTTTGTCTCATGAAATTAAAAACCCACTTGGCGGAATAATGGGGGCCGCTCAACTACTTGAAAAAACATTATCTAGCGAATCTCAAACTAAATTTACAGAGATTATACTAAAAGAATCGGAGAGATTGCTTAAATTGATGAATGCAATGTCGTCGCCACTTCAATTAGAGGAGAAAAAATTAATAAATGTGCATGAAATAACGGAACATGTTATAGAGCTGTTTAAATATGATTCGATAAATTCTGGTGTGACTTTCACCAAAGATTATGACCCGAGTATTCCCCAGCTTATGTTAAACAGGAATCAAATAATTCAAGCTCTGATGAATATAATTAGAAATGCTATACAGGCAACTGGCTATAAAGGAGCTGTTGAGGTCAAAACAAGACCCGTTCAAAAATTTACTATTGGTGATACATCACATGACTTGGTTATTAAAATCGACGTCATTGATAATGGTATTGGCATACCTCAAGATAAGATAAAAGAAATCTTCTACCCTATGGTAACAAGTAAACATGATGGTATGGGCTTGGGCTTAACGATCGCACAGTCGATCATTGTTCAAAATAAAGGCATCATAGAATGTGTGAGCGAGAAAAATAAAACAATTTTTAGCATTATATTGCCATGGGTTATAGAATGAGATCTAAACTTTGGATTGTAGATGATGAAGAGAGCATCCGCACTATATGCAAAAGTGCTCTTGAGGAGAATTTCAAAATTGAGACATTTTCAAATGGTTCGGAAGCGTTATTGGCACTAAATTCCGAAAGACCGGATCTTATCATAACTGATATTAAGATGCCTGGACTTACAGGTATAGATTTATTAAAAATAGTTGCAGAGAAATATCCTGATCTGCCAACAATTGTTATGACAGCGCATGCAGATATTGATAATGCTCTTTCAGCATATAAAGGCGGGGCATTTGAATATCTATCAAAACCGTTTGATGTTGATACAATCAGAACGCTTGCATTGAAAGCAATAAGGACATCAGTCACGGAAACTCCATTACAAGAGATGTCAAATGAAAGCAAACAACTTAAGATAATTGGTAAAGCAAAATCTTTACAGAGTGTTTTTAGAGCAATTGGAAAAATATCAAAATCAAATATAAGTGTTTTAATACGTGGTGAATCCGGCACAGGAAAAGAACTCATTGCTCAATCTGTTCACGAAAATAGCGATAGATCCGATAAACCTTTTGTAGCCATTAATGTTGCTGCAATTCCTCACGACTTATTAGAGTCAGAACTATTCGGACATGAGAAAGGAGCGTTCACAGGCGCTCAAACTCAAAGAATAGGAAGATTTGAACAGGCTCATGGGGGAACTCTCTTTTTAGATGAGATAGGAGACATGCACCCAGAACTACAAACTAGATTACTGCGTGTGCTCTCTAGTCAAGAATTTTACAGAGTAGGTGGACATCATCCAATAAAATCAGACGTTAGAATAATAGCAGCAACAAATCAATCTATCGAAACACTCATCCATGAACAGAAGTTCAGAGAAGACTTATATCATAGATTAAACGTATTTAAGTTAGCGCTACCACCTCTAAGGGAGAGGACAGAGGATATTGAGAATTTAATAACCTTTTTTCTCAAAGAGTCTGCAATAGAACTCAAAACAGATGAAAAAATAATGGATAAAAAAGTCATAGAATTTTTCGAGCAATATCGTTGGCCTGGTAACATTAGACAATTAGAAAATATTTGCAGATATTTAACAGTTATGAGTTCTTCTAACGTGATCACATTAGATGATCTCCCTGACGATTTTGCAGATGAGGAAAATACTACAGATAATTCCGAGAGTTCATCATGGGAGGATTTGTTAAGAAATAATATAAGAACTGGTATCTCCAAAGACATTAATTTCATTAAAGATACAAATAAAAAACTGGAATCAATATTAATTGAAGAATCATTGAAAGCTACAAAAGGGATAAAACAAGAAGCTGCAAAACTTTTAGGATGGGGTCGAAACACACTAGCTAAAAAAGCTAAAGATAATTAATTATCTCTGTCTCATCCAATTTTTGTTTTTTAAATAGAATTCCGTTAACAGATTTTAAAATAGGCCCAATATTATTCTCTCTAACCATATCATGCAAAACAGGTGTCATGACATAACCCTCAACAGTTCCTATATCATCGATAATCTGCTCAAAAGAATTTAATCCTGATAATCTTAACCCAAACCTACGGTTACGTGACTGATCACTTAAACAAGATAGCTTCAAATCACCATCACAAGACGGGCTCTCTAGTGTTTTCATGACTTCATCATTATCTAGCGACAACTCTCGTGTAGCATAAATATACTTAGTAATTTCGAAGATCTCTTTCTTGGTGATTGCTATCATTTTAAGAATATCGGACGAATCATAATTATTAGAAGTTAATATACCAGATAATATAGCTGCAACATTTTTCATGACACCAGATACTTGCACACCAATCAAATCATTAGTTTTATGCATAATGAAGTTATCACTGATGAAACATTTTTCAATAGTATTCATATAATCATTGCTATTAGATGCGATACTTACAGATATATTTTCACCACCCACAAGGTCTTTTGCGAAGCTTGGTCCAGAAATTAAACAACAGTTAATTGTACTTCCAAAATGTTGGCACAATAACTCATCAAAGAATTTCTTAGATCCTTTATCTAATCCTTTGGTAAGCCAGATAAAATTGGAATACTTTGAAAGGTAATTTTTATTTTGATTTAAAAGATCAGCAAAACCTGAGCTAGAGGTTGCTATTAGGTTGTGTGTGTTATCAGAGTATGGTTGATTAGCTATATTAGCTAGATGATTAAATGAGACATTCTGGTTAAATTTGATATTTAATGATTTGCATACCTTTTTCTGATTGAAATCATCTATCTTGTTTTTAGTTCTACCATAAATTTCAACTGGGTAATCATGCTGTGACAGATGGTAAGCTATTGCCAATCCCCACTCACCGGACCCTAGTATTCTAAATTTTGTTGTCATTAGCTATTTTTTTTCTTTGCAAGCTCTTTTTGATGAAGAGCATTAAAATCGATCGGCGCGAAGAATATAGGTGGGAAACCAGATTTTTGAATTAATGTTGAAACTGTTTCCATCGCATAGGGAAAAATTATGTCAGGGCATCGAACATTTAGAAAGTTACTTTTCAAATCCTCATCTGCTCCCTCTAGTCCAAAAACACCTGACTGTTTAAGCTCAACTAGATAAATTGCCTTTTCTTCAGTCTCAGCTTTAACTGATATGTCTAAGGTTACCTCGTATGTCTTCTCATCCATTTCATTCACTGAAGTTTTGAGATTAAAACCTACTTTAGGCTGCATTTTTATTTCATTAAAGATCATTGGCGCTTCAGGTGATTCTAGTGAAATATCTTTTGCGTAAATTCTGTGGACAATAAACTTTATCTGATTCTCTGTCATTCGTCTGCTCCTGATAATGGCATATTGTTATCTAGCCATGTGGTAATACCACCATCTAGATAACATGTGTTTTCTACTCCTACTTTTGTTAAAATTTTAGCAGCTTTAATCGATTCATTATCATTAGTAGAGTAAGTAACAACATAGTCAACTTTATTAATTTTTAATGAATCTAGCTCATCCATAGAATAGTTTTTGGCATTTGCTATATGTCCTTTTTGGTAATCATCAGTTTTTCGAAGATCAATTAACAGTACTCGCGATGAGTTGATTAGAGATGTTAGCTCATCAATTGTTAATTTTTTGATTGAACTAAATGTTGTTTTTAGCTCAAGATTTACTATCATGATTAACAAAATAGCAAAGGCTAATACAAGCACAATATTCTCTGAAATAAAACTAGCCAAAAAAATTGCTCCTAATTATTTTTGATGTGAGCAAAAAACTTCTCTCATCATCTCAATCAATTTAAGAGTCTTTACATCGCTAACTTTATAAAAAACTTTGTTTGCAGAT